>ENA-ORLY01000134-ORLY01000134.1-human-gut-metagenome-genome-assembly--contig:-NODE-134-length-109532-cov-5.337006_pt1 | contig 109532 bp, 98 predicted proteins | sample MGYA00243071_ERZ508832 | MGnify/ENA primary metagenome ERZ508832 (study PRJEB26277, sample SAMN04329777) | human gut metagenome | biome: human-associated habitat | host: Homo sapiens | place: USA... | reverse complement strand
CATATCGTGACGGTTGATGTGGCCGATAAAACGCTGCTCGGCTCTTTGGAGCCCTACGGCGACAAAACGGATTTTGCCATCGACCACCACGCGTCCTGCCGTCCGTTTGCCAAAGAAACGTGGGTAGAAGGCACCGCAGGCGCGGCATGCGAGCTCATCGCGCGTTTGATTCCGGCGCTCGGCGCGGAGATCACGCCGAAGATCGCGGACTGCCTTTATACGGGCATTTCCACCGATACGGGCTGCTTCCGCTACCCGAACGCTTCCGCAAACACGTACCGCATCGCGGCGGACCTTTTGGAGCACGGTGCGAACGCCGCGGAGATCAACCGCCTAATGTTTGATACCAAAAGCCGCGCTGCCGTAGCGCTGCTGAAACGCCTGTACGGCAACATGGAGTTCCACTGTGACGGTAAGTGCGCGGTGTTTTGCCTGACGAGTGACGTCATCGCAGAGACCGGCGCTTCCGAAGACGATCTCGACGGCGTTTCCGCCATGGTGCGCCAGGTGGAGGGGGTTCTGCTGGGCTTTACGCTGCGCGAGCGCGAAGGGGGCGTTTGGAAGGTCTCCATGCGTGCCACGAACCCCGCGGACGCGTCCGTCGTCTGCGCCAAATTCGGCGGCGGTGGACACAAAGGTGCGGCAGGCTGCTCCCTTACGGGCGAGCTTGAAGACGTAAAAGCGCGCGTGGTAGCCGCCTGCGGCGAAGCCATCAAAGCGCTCGAAAATAAGTGAAAATCGGCAATTTAATTCAGCTGTAAATCAGATGGGAGGAGTTCACATGAAAGAATTAACACCCGAAGAAATTCGCGCTATCACAGAAAGCCGACGTGGCTTTTTAAAGCAAGATGCAAGCGACGAGCCGGAGGGCTACAAGACCGACCAGCAGAAAATGCTGCCGCAGCCGCCGCTGACGAAAGCGCCGGTGAGCGATGCGCGTATCGATCTGCCGCGCGATTTTAAGCCGCTTGGCCTCGAAAAAGACCTCTTAAACGTCATTTTCAACCGCTGCTCTTCCCGCGTTTATACGGAAGAGAACCTGTCCCTTTTGGAGCTTTCGTTTTTACTTTGGGCAACGCAGGGCGTAAAGGGTATCCGCGGCAAAAAGTATGCAACGCTGCGTACCGTGCCGTGCGGCGGCGCAAGACATCCGTTTGAAACATACCTGCTCGTGCGCCGTGTAGAGGGCTTAAAGCCCGGCAAATACCACTATCTGCCGCTCGAAAATCAGCTCGAGTATCTCGGTGAGGTGGAAAACATCGAAGACGTCATCGACAAGTCCCTGTGCGATCAGCACTGGGTGAAAAAGTCGAGCGTTGTGTTCTATTGGTCGTTCGTTCCGTACCGCACGGAGTGGCGCTACGGCATTTTCAGCCACAGAGGTTCCCTTGTTGATATGGGCCACGTGGGCGAAAACCTGTATCTTGCGTGCAGTGCTTTAAATCTCGGTACCTGCGGCATCGGCGCATACGACCAGAATTTGTGCGATACGCTGTTTGATTTGGACGGCGAAGAGGAATACATCATTTATACCGAGACCGTCGGCACCATCCGCGCAGAAGACAAAGACGAGGAAAAGGACTTCTACAAATTCGTGGAAGAGGCGGGCTGGTAATACGGAGGCAGCATGGAAGGCATCATCGTTTTAGATAAACCGCAGGACTTCACGTCGTTTGACGCCGTGGCGGTCGTGCGCGGGTTGACGCGCGAAAGGCGCATCGGCCACACAGGCACATTAGACCCCATGGCAACAGGCGTTCTGCCGCTTTTGCTCGGCCGCGCCACAAAAGCCGTGTCGCTTCTGCCGGAAACCGCAAAGACCTACGAAGCGTCTTTTCGGTTTGGCGAAGCGTATACCACCGGCGACGTGACCGGCGAAGTCATCAAAACGGATGAAACCCCCGTTTTAAGAGCTGCGCTCGAAACTGCACTGGATTCTTTTCGCGGCGATATTTTACAGGTGCCGCCTATGTATTCCGCTGTCTCCGTCAACGGACAGAGATTATATAAGCTCGCGCGGCAGGGCATCGAAGTAGAGCGCGAAGCGCGGCCCGTACATATTGCGGAGCTCACGCTGCTCGAATATAACGAGAATGAAAAAACCGGCAAGCTGCACGTCACGTGCTCGAAAGGCACGTATATCCGCACGCTGATCGAAGACATTGCCCAAAAATGCGGCACGGTCGGTGCCATGACGGCGCTCAGAAGAACAGCAGCGTGCGGCTTTACGCTCGCAGACGCCGTCTCGCTTGGTACATTAAAGGCGATGAAAGAAAACGGGGAAAGCTTTGATGAAATTCTTCGCCCCGTGGAAAAGCTCTTTTCGATGCTCACTGCCGTGTCTGTCACGCCGGCGCAGGCACAAAGATATTTAAACGGCGGTGCACTCACAATTTCGCGCTGCCGTGCACCGAAGATCGCCATGCCGGAGGGCACGCAGGTCGCGCTGTACGAAGACGGCGAGAAGTTCTTGGGACTCGCCCGCGCGGAAAACGGGGAATTCAAATACGTTAAGTCATTTTCAGAAAAATGAGAGGGAATCGGCACATGCACGTCATTCGCAATACGGAAGAAATACGAAAGTTCATCGGCGAGAAAAAAACGGCGGTCGCGCTCGGCGCGTTTGACGGCCTGCATATCGGGCATTATAAGGTCATTCGCACGGCGGTGGAAAGCGGGCTCACACCCGTTGTTTTCACGTTTCGGGATAACCCTGCGGAGTACCTTACAGGCACCTGCTGCTATCTCACCACCGTTGAGGAGCGCATGCGCATTTTGGAAAGCTGGGGCGTGGAGTATGTCATCATGCCGGATTTTGCACAGGTCGCAGAGTGGCCCGCGGAGCGCTTTGCAAACCTTCTGCGCTTCGGTTTGAACGCGAAGCGCATCGCCTGTGGCGCGGATTTCCGCTTCGGTAAGTTCGCGGCGGGCGACACGGAGTGGCTGAAAAAGCTCTGCGAAGCCCACGGCGGCGAAATGCACGTCGTGCCCACAGTGGAGTATAAAGGCGAGCGGGTCAGCGCCACGCGCATCCGTAAAGCGATTGAAAACGGCGAGATGGAAGACGTCACCGCCATGCTGGGCAGACCGTTCGGCTTCTGCTTTGAGGTCGTGCACGGCAACCACATCGGTCATACCATCGGCACGCCGACCATCAACCAGAATTTCCCGCCGCGCTTCGTGCTGCCGCGCTTCGGCGTGTACGCCTCCGCCGTGTATGTGGACGGCAAAACCTACTGCGGCGTGACGAATGTCGGCGTAAAGCCCACCGTCGGCTCCGACCACGCGCTTTCCGAAACCTGGATGCCCGATTTCACAGGCGGCGACCTGTACGGCAGAACACTGCGTCTGGAGCTTTTGAGCTTTGTCAGGGACGAAAAAAAGTTTCCCGATTTAGACGCGCTGAAAGCGGAGATCAGCCTGAACGAAAAAACCGCAAGAATGCTGTTTGAGGCGTTTGAAAAGGAGGCCCCCGCACATGCTCACCCAAATCGACATGAAAGACTGGGAAAAAACCTGCCGCGAAAAAACAGGACTCGGGTTTGAAACATTCAAAACCATCGCGCATTGCGATGCCGAAACGCTCGATGCGCTTTTGGAAGCCGCGTCGGGCAGCATAAAGGGAACCATGTATTTCGATTGGCTCATGGAGTACCTCTCTTTGGCGCAGAGCGGCAAAAACGCCGATGTAAAAACCGTCGTTGACGACATCGACGCCCTCATCGAAATGCTAGGTATCACGCCGGAAGCGTTCGAGCGGTACTGCGGCAAAACGACCGAAGACGTCAAAGCCGCGTTTCAAACGCCGCTCACCGGGCGTGAACAGCTGCTTTTCCGCATTTTAAGCCTCAAAGGCCTGCTTGGCAGCCTCCATAATCGTGCCGCAAGCATCGAAATGCTTGAACATAAATAAGAAAACCCTCGCTGTGCTTCAAACGAACACAGCGAGGGTTTTGTATGTAAACGCAAAAATCACTCAAAATATTCAAAGCAGCCGAGCGCTTTTACGCCGGAGCTGACGTGGCAGCAAATGCTGATGGGGAGCTTGTAAAGCTCAATGCTGTTGTCATCAAAATACTTGCGTATTGTCTTGCGCCACTCGAGCGCGGGCTTGATGTCGCCGGAGTACGCCGCCGCAATGTGCACCTTTTTGCCCGCAAAACGCGTTTGCAGGTCTTTTTCGAGCGCCTTCAGCATCGTTTTTTCGGCGTTTGCCATGCCGCGCACCTTCGCGTAAGCGTCCAGCTTGCCGCCCTGAATCTGCAAAACGGGCTTGAGGCCCAGCAGCGTCGCGAGCGCTGCACCGGCCGGCGTCACACGGCCGCTCTTTTTTAAGAGCTCCAGTGTATTCACGGCAAGGTAAATGCTTGCGTTATACGCGGTGTTTTCAAGCTGCACGCAAATTTCGGCTGCGGTCAGGCCTTTTTCGGCGAGCGTCAGCGCGTCCAGAACGGATTCGCGCTGCGTGATGGAAATGCGCTTGTTGTCCACAACGCATACGCGGCCGTTGTATTCCGCGGCGAGTGCCTTTGCAGTGTCGCAAGAGCCGCTCAGCGCCGAAGACATCGGAATGTGCACGACGGAATCGTGCGTCGCGAGCGCCTCCTCCCACATCGCCGTGAGGGATTCCGGCGAGGGCTGAGAGGTGGAGACCTCTGCACCGGCTTCCAGCATCTCAAAGAAGTGCTCATACGTGCAGGTGACGCCCTCAAAATACTCCGTGCCGTCTACGATGAACGGCATGGGCAGAAGATAAACGCCCAGTTTTTTCGCTTCCTCGCGGGTGATGCCGCTGTTTGTATCGGTAACAACTGCAATTTTGCTCATTAAAAATATCCTTTCTCCGGCGGAAAAACTTCCGCGCCCATAACGCCTTTTCGCATCGTTTGTGTTCAGCCTTTCACGGGTAAACTTGCTTTTGCACGGTCGTTTCGATAATTAACTGTTTAATAGTATACGGATTTCAAAAGCTTGTCAAGATGCACAATGTCGAAAATGTCCGAGTTTCGCAAAAAAGGCAGGAAGAGCCGTGAAAAAGTCGGTTTTGGGCCGGACGTTTTCGTCATTTTGTACGGAACGAAAAATCTGCGCCGCAGAGGAAAAACCGCTTGCAAACTTTGAAGAATTATGCTATACTTTCAAAGTGCCCGTCCTCGGATCAGGGACTAACCCTTTTGGGAGACATCTCCGCAGGGATAACACCGACCCAGACCTGTGAGCGCGGCAAATATTTTAGAAAAGGTGGAAAACACAATGCTGAAGAGCGAAAAGACAGAGATCATCAAGAAGTATGCACGCCATGAGGGCGACACGGGTTCCCCGGAAGTTCAGATCGCCGTTCTCACCAAGAGAATCAACGACCTCACCGAGCACCTCCGTACCAACCAGAAGGATCATCACTCCCGCCGCGGCCTGCTGAAGATGGTCGGCCAGAGAAGAAGCCTTCTCAACTACCTCATTAAGGTTGACATCGAGCGTTACAGAGCAATCATTGCAGAACTCGGTATCCGTAAGTAATTTTTTGTCTTTTTTCAGCTGCGCGCGACCCGCGCAGCTGATTTAATATCTGCACAAAATGATTCCAAGGGCTGTTTAGCAGTGAAACGGGCGCATACAGGTCGTAAAACACGTGTGCGTCGGTTTAATTGTTAAACGGTCTGCGGAGTCGGAAAATCCCGGCTTTCGGGGGGAAGGAAAATAACCTTTATGTTTGAAAATTTCAGAGTATTTGAAACGGAATTTGCCGGACGCCCGCTGAAGATCGAAACCGGTAAAATGGCACAGCTTGCAAACGGCGAGTGCCTTGTCCGTTACGGTGAGACCACCATCCACGTGGCAGCCACCGCTGCCGCAAAGCCGCGTGACGGCATCGACTTTTTCCCGCTTTCCGTTGACTTCGAGGAAAAGCTCTACTCCGTCGGCAAGATCCCGGGCTCTTTCTTAAAGCGTGAGGGTCGCCCGACCGATAAGGCGATTCTTGTCTGCCGTATGATCGACCGCCCCATCCGCCCGCTGTTCCCGAAGGACATGCGCAACGATGTTTCCATCGTCTGCACCGTCATGTCCGTTGACCCGGATTGCTCCCCGGAGATTGCCGCACTCGTCGGCACCAGCGTCGCGCTGTCCATCTCCGACATTCCGTGGGACGGCCCCATCAGCGGCGTTTCCGTCGGCCTCATCGACGGCGAGTTCATCATCAATCCGACGGCAGAGCAGAGAAAGCGCTCCCAGATGGCTGTTACCGTCGCTTCCACCGATGAGCGCATTGCAATGATCGAAGCCGGTGCAAACGAAGTGTCCGACGAGGACATGTTCAACGGCATTATGGCAGGCCATGCGGAAAACCAGAAAATCATCGAGTTCATCAAGGGTATCCAGAGGGAGATCGGCAAAGAGAAGTTCTCTTACCCGTCCAATAAGCCGGATCCGGAGATGTTCGAAGAAATCCGCGATTTCGCCATTGATGACGTGAAGGCCGCACTCGATACGGACGACAAGACCGTTCGCGATGAGAGACTCAAGCCTGTTTACGAAAAAGTGCACGAGCACTTCGACGAAATTTACCCCGATCAGGCGGCAAAGATCGACGAGTGCATGTATTTGACGCAGAAGTTCGTCGTGCGCCGTTGGCTGCTCGACGAGCAGAAGCGTGTTGACGGCAGAGGTATGGATGAGATTCGTCCGCTTGCCGCAGAAGTCGGTCTGCTGCCGCGCGTACACGGCTCCGGCATGTTCACCCGCGGCCAGACGCAGGTGCTTACCGTTGCAACGCTCGGCTCCACGCGTGACAACCAACTCCTCGACGGCATCGACGACGAAGAGTCTAAGCGCTACATCCACCACTACAACTTCCCGTCCTACTCCGTAGGCGAGACGAAGCCCTCCAGAGGCCCGGGCAGACGTGAGGTCGGTCACGGCGCACTGGCAGAGCGTGCACTTGTGCCGGTTATCCCGCCGGTTGAGGAGTTCCCGTATACCATCCGTCTGGTTTCCGAGGTGCTTTCCTCTAACGGTTCCACGTCTCAGGGCTCCATCTGCGGCTCTACGCTGGCGTTGATGGACGCAGGCGTGCCGATTAAAGCGCCGGTCGCCGGTATTTCCTGCGGCCTCATCACCGAGGGCAGCCGCTGGATGACCATGGTCGATATTCAGGGTCTTGAGGATTTCTTCGGCGATATGGACTTTAAGGTTGCCGGTACAAAGAAGGGCATCACCGCCATTCAGATGGACCTGAAGATTCACGGCCTCACGCCGGAGATCATCAAGGAAGCGTTTGCAAAGACGCACAAAGCAAGAAATTACATTCTGGACGAAGTTATGCTGCCGGTTATCGCAGAGCCGCGTCCCGAGCTTTCCAAATATGCACCGAAGATGCTGTCCACCATCGTGCCGGTCGATAAGATCCGCGAGGTCATCGGTTCCGGCGGCAAGGTCATTCAGAAGATCTGCGCCGAGTGCGACGTTACCATCGATATCGAGGATGACGGCCACTGCTATGTTGCGGGCATAGACATTGAAAAGTGCCGCCGCGCTATGGACATCATCGATACCATCGTCAACGACCCGGAGCCGGGCTCCTATTACAGCGGCCGCGTGACGAGAATCATGGACTTCGGCGCGTTTGTGGAGATTGCCCCGGGCAAGGAAGGCCTTGTGCATATCTCTCAGCTCGACATCAAGCGCACGGAGAACGTCACGGATGTCGTCAATGTCGGCGATATCGTGAAGGTCAAGGTGCTTGAAATCGACGATAAGGGCAGACTGAACCTCTCCCGCCGCGAAGCGCTGATCGACCTTGACGGTGCCGTGCCGGAGAACGTCTTGCCGGAGAAGCAGCCGCGCCGTGAGCGCAGCGACCGCCCGCGTGGAGATCGTCCGCGCCGCGACAGAAACGACAGACACTAAGTTCGATAACGGGGGACAAGCCGAGGCTTGTCCCTTTTTGTTTTCTAAACCAGAAAGGCATGATAAACGTGGAAACGAAACTTGTTTTACTCGGTACGGGAACACCAAACGCCTGCCCGTGGGCGAGCGGCCCGGCTTCCGCCGTTGTTGTCGACGGCCATGCGTACCTCGTCGATTTTGGCCCCGGCGTCGTAAGACGCGCAGCGGAAGCGTACCGCCGCGGCGAAGATGCCCTTAGGCCCGATCTGCTCGATACCGCGTTCTGTACGCATTTGCATACCGACCATACCGCCGGGTTTGCGGACCTCATTTTCACCCCGTGGGTGCTGGAACGGGAAAAACCGCTGGGGGTCTTCGGCCCGAAGGGAATCCGAAATATGGCGCAGCATCTGCTCTCTGCCTATGCGGTCGATATCGATTTTCGCCTGCACGGCTTTGAGCGCGCGAACGAAAACGGCTATAAGGTGGAAGCGACGGAGATTGAACCGGGCGTTATTTACGAAGACGAACGTGTTACCGTGGAGGCGTTCACCGTCAGCCACGGCACACTCGAAAGCTACGGCTATAAGTTCACAACAAAAGACGGGAAGACCGTTGCCATCAGCGGCGATACCGCCCCGCTCGACATTGTCGCGGAAAAGGCCAAAAACTGCGATATTCTGCTGCACGAGGTCGAGTATGCCGCCGGCATTGCCGCGCGCGAACCGAAGTGGCAGAAATATCACCGCGAGGTGCATACGCTCAGCACGGACTTAGCTGAGGTTGCGAAAAAAGCGCAGCCGAAGTTGCTCGTCACCTACCACCGTATTTACCACATGAATATTCAGGATAACGCCATTGATGTCGAAGCCGAAACGCGCCGCCGCAGCGACCTCATTTTGCAGGAGATCCGCGATGCGGGCTACACGGGCAAGGTCGTAAACGGCGAAGACTTAGACGTTTTTAACGCCTGAGTTTTTGCAAAAAGGCTTTCTTTTTGTGTTGTTTCCATGTATAATGGAGCAGAAAAGAGAATGGGGAAAGGACGTTTTTGCCGCGAATTTGCGGTGAAAACAAATAAAATCATGGATTTAAATACAGTAAAAACCGTTGTGGTGAAAATCGGCACCTCAACCTTGACATACGAAAACGGCAAAATGAACCTGCGCCGCATCGATAAGCTCTGCCGCACGCTGTGCGACCTGCAAAACGGCGGCCGTCGCATCGTGCTCGTTACGTCCGGCGCCATTGGCGTGGGCATGGGCAAGCTCGGATTGCTGGAGCGCCCGGACGACACCGCCAAAAAGCAGGCGCTTGCCGCCATCGGCCAGTGCGAGCTGATGTTTGCCTACGATAAATTCTTCGGCGAATATCATCAGAACGTCGCGCAGGTCTTGCTCACGGCAGATGTCACCTCGCAGCCCATCAGCCGCCGCAACGTGGAAAATACATTCCGTGAGCTGCTCGATATGAACGTCATTCCGATCGTCAACGAAAACGATACCGTTGCGGTCGATGAGCTCGAGGGCCGCAATTTCGGCGATAACGATACGCTTTCCGCCATCGTCGCAAGCATCATCAACGCAGACGTGCTGATGATCTTAACGGACATCGACGGCGTATACGACAAAAACCCGAAGGCCTATCCCGACGCAAAGCGTCTCAGCGTCATCGAGAAGATCGACGACGAGGTGCGTGCCATGGCGGGCGGGGCAGGCTCCGCACGCGGTACAGGTGGCATGGCGACGAAAATTCGCGCCGCAGAGATTGCAGGGCGTGCAAATATCCCGACATATATCCTCTCCGGCGAAGATCCGGAGAACCTCTACCGCATTTTCGACGGTGAGGACATCGGCACGGTGTTCATGCCGTAATTTACAGAAAGGAACGCAACGCGTATGACAGAACTTCAAAAAATGGGCGCTGCGGCCAAAAAAGCCGCCGCCGTTCTGCGCACCGCGGGCGAAAAAAAGCGCACGGCATTAAACGCCGCCGCGGCTGCCCTGCGCGCGCGTCAGGCAGAAATTCTTGCCGCGAACGAAGAAGACCTTAAAGCCGCAAAAGAAAACGGCATGAGCGAAGCTATGCTCGATCGCTTGGCGCTCACGCCTGCCCGCATGGAGGGCATGGCAAAGGGCGTGGAAGACGTATCCGCCCAACGCGACCCCGTGGGCCGCATTTTAAGCGGCGAAACGAACCCCAAAGGGCTTAAAGTGGAGAAAATCACGGTGCCGATGGGTGTTATCGGCATCATTTACGAAGCGCGTCCGAACGTGACGAGCGACGCGGCTGCGCTGTGCCTTATGGCGGGCAGTGCCGTCATTCTGCGCGGCGGCAAGGAAGCGTTCCGCTCCAATAATGCCATCGCCGAGGTTCTGCGCGATGCGATAGAATCCGCCGGCCTCCCGCGCGACAGCGTTCAGCTTGTACAGGATACCTCCCGCGCGTCCAGCGTGGAGCTCATGGGCATGACGGAGTACCTCGATTTGCTCATTCCGCGCGGCGGCGCAGGGCTTATCCGCGCCGTGGTGGAAAACGCCAAGGTACCGGTCATCGAGACCGGCGTCGGCAACTGCCACGTGTATGTCGACAAAGACGCAGACATCGAAATGGCGGCGAATATCATTTTCAACGCGAAAACCTCCCGTCCGTCTGTCTGCAACGCCATCGAAACGATCTTGGTGCACAAGGACATTGCCGAAGCGGCGCTGCCCGTCATCTCAAATAAGCTCAAAGAGAAAAACGTAGAGCTGCGCGGCGATAAGCGCACATGCGAACTTCTGCCCGAAGCCAAACCCGCGACCGAGGCGGACTGGGCAACGGAATACCTCGATTATATCTTAGCCGTGCGCGTCGTAGACAGCCTTGACGCGGCTATCGCGCACATTGCGCAGTATTCTACCGGCCACAGCGAGTGCATCGTCACCGAGAACCTCCGTGCGGCGGAGCGGTTCACGGTACAGGTCGATGCGGCGGCGGTCTATGTAAATGCGTCCACGCGCTTCACGGATGGCGGCGAGCTTGGGCTCGGCGCGGAGATCGGCATCTCCACGCAAAAACTGCACGCCAGAGGCCCCATGGGCTTAAATGAGCTCGTTTCCTACAAATTCATCATCCGCGGCGACGGTCAGATCAGATAAGCAGATAAAAGAGCGCGAACAAAAGCTCCGCACTGCCGCCTTCGTTGTAAAGCAAAAGGAGGAGTGCAAGCAAAAGCGTGCGCTCCTTGTCTTTTAGCAGCGTATCGAGAGGAGAAAGAGGTCTATTCGGAGCAGCCTGAAATTCCTTCGGTATTTCAGTTGTCGTTTCCGCATTTCCCTGCGGCGATTTCTCCGTTGGCTTTTCCGGCGGGGGCGGCGCGTTATGCGCCGAGCGCCCCTGCATTTCCCGCGCGCGGCGCAAGGCTTCTTCCACGGCGCGTGCGTCCGGCATGTTACTCGGCATTTTACCCCGCCTTTCTCAAAGAATATTCTGTAAAACGCCGCTCTCTTTCAAAAGCGGCAAAAGGTGCAAGAGCTTCAAAATTTTCGAGGCTTCATCCAGCTTTTTCTGCCGTGCTTCGCCGAGCAAAGGGCGCAGCGCCGCAAGCAATCGCGTGGAGTCATCCTCGCGGTTCGCGCTTGCCAAAAGCGGCGCGGCGCGCAAAAGCATCGCCGTCATCGGATCGCTGTTGTTTAGAGTGTTCAGCAAATTGAGCGGCGCGGCGGCCGCCGGTTTTTGCTGTACGGGCGGCGTAGCCGGGGCAGGGGCTTGCGGCGGATTCATGCCAAGCGAGTTCATCACGCCCTGCAGCTGCGCCATGCTTTGCGGGTCGTTTAAAATGGATTGTACGGCTGCGGCCAGATCTTCCACCGCCGCTCACCTCCTTTCTATTTTTTGCCGCCGAGAGCCTCAAATAGTTTCTGCGCGGCGGGTGTGGAAAGCAGCTTTTTCGCGGCCTCCGGGTCGCTTAAAACGCGGTTTAGCTGCGAAGCCGCCGCGTTATTTTGACCGCCCGTAATGTTCTGCAGATCGCCGTTTTCGGCGGCGGCGCGCAGCGCTTCCGGCGTGGTGTGCAGCCGTTTCGCCGCCAAAGCCAAAAGCGATTGCATTTCACGTTCGTTCATGGTAAACCCTCCCTTTAGGGAAACTTCCGTTTACAGTTTATGCGCGGCGCGAAAAAATGAGACCTCATCTGCGTTAAATTCAAAAGAAGGAGAATTTTCATGAAACTGCTGGTTTTTTCGGATTCCCACGGCATGCCGCTCTATATGCGCGAAACGCTCGAGAAGCACAGAGACGTGGATGCCGTCATTTTTCTCGGCGACGGGCAAAACGATTTTCAAATGATGCGCGCTCTGTTCCCGAATATCGCATTTTACTCTGTGCGCGGCAACTGTGACCTCGGCTGCGCAGACGTGCCGGTACGCGAAATTTTAGACCTTGACGGCGCTAAAATTTTCTGCACACACGGGCACCTTTACCATGTGAAATCAGGGCTCTATACCGTTGTGTGTGCCGCAAGGGAGGCGGGTGCGAATCTTTTGCTGTTCGGCCACACGCACGAGGCGCTCGAGACCTACGACGACGGACTGTATATCTTAAACCCCGGCTCCTGCTCGGGCTTTCGCGCAACCTGTGGGTTGGTTGATATTTCGCCCGCCGGGATACTAACAAATATTTTACACATAAATTGACATGGAGCGACGCAACTTGTCATTGACATTGCACAGATAAAATGGTAATCTAATTATAGCGTGTAGGTGCGGGTCATCCGCATTTAACATAAGGCAGATACGTTTTTTCGCACTGCCGAAAATTTAAACCATGGAAGGAAGAATAGAGTATGACCGAGTATGAAAGATGGCTTAGCGTCGAACTGGACGATCCAGACTTGAAAGAAGAGCTGCTTTCCGTTAAGGATCAGCCCGAGGAGATAAACGACCGTTTTTACAGAGACCTTGCCTTCGGCACCGGCGGCCTTCGCGGTGTCATTGGCGCAGGCACGAATCGCATGAACGTCTACACGGTGCGCAAGGCGACACAGGGCCTTGCAAACTACCTGAATAAGCACAACACGGAGGGTAAGCCCCTTTCCGTTGCCATTGCACACGACAGCCGCAACAAGGGCGTGCTGTTCTCCAAAGAGTCCGCAGCGGTGCTTGCCGCAAACGGCATCAAGGCGTACCTCTACCCGCAGCTCATGCCGACCCCGGCGCTGTCCTTCGCTGTGCGTCACCTGCACTGTGATGCAGGCATCTGCGTTACCGCAAGCCACAACCCGGCCAAGTACAACGGCTATAAGGCCTACGGCAACGACGGTTGTCAGGTAACGGAAGGCATGGCAGACGGCATCATGGCGGAGATCGAAGCGCTCGATATTTTCGCGGACGTGAAGAAAATCCCGTTTGAGGAGGCGCTCGCTTCCGGCAAGGCGGAATATATTGGCGAAGAGACCGTCAACGCGTTCATCGACGCGGTTTACGGCGTGAGCATCCTCGGTAAGCCGGCGGATAACCTCAAGCTCGTCTACACTCCGCTCAACGGCAGCGGCAAAATGTGCGTGCTGCGCATCCTCGACCGCATCGGCGTGAAGGATATCACCGTTGTGCCGGAGCAGAGCGAGCCGGACGGCAACTTCCCCACCTGCCCGTACCCGAATCCGGAAATCCGCGAAGCACTCCAGAAGGGCCTTGATCTCTGCAAGACCGTAAAGCCCGACCTGCTGCTCGCGACCGATCCGGACTGTGACCGCGTAGGCATCGCCGTCAACCAGCACGGTGAGTATGTGCTCATGACCGGCAACGAAGTGGGCATTCTGCTTCTGAACTTTATTGCACAGTGCAAAACGGAGCTCGGCACCATGCCGAAGGACCCGGTCGCGGTCACGACGATTGTTTCCACCGATATGGTCAACGGCATCGCGAAGGATTACGGCATTGAAATTCGCCGTACCCTCACCGGCTTCAAGTATATCGGCGACCAGATCGCTTTGCTTGAGAGCGAAGGCCACCCGGAGCGCTACCTGCTCGGCTTTGAAGAGAGCTACGGCTACCTCTCCGGCGGCTATGTGCGCGATAAGGACGCCGTGGACGGCAGCATGATCATCTGCGAAATGGCTTCCTACTACAAAGAAAAGGGCATGACGCTCGTCGATGCCATCAATGTTCTGTACGAAAAGTATGGCTACTACAAGAACGCCCTGTGCAACTTCGCATTTGAGGGCGAGGACGGCATGAAGAAGATGAATTCCATCATGGATCATCTGCGCCACAACGCTCCGGCAGAGATTGCCGGCTTCAAGGTCGTCGGCGACAGCGACTATCAGCTTTCTGTGCGCACAGAGGGCGCGGAGAAGACGGAGATCACGCTTCCGAAGTCCAACGTGCTCGAGTATCGTCTGGAGAACGGCAGCAAGCTCATCGTCCGCCCGTCCGGCACAGAGCCGAAGATCAAAATTTACCTCTCCGGCAAGGGTAAAACCGCCGCAGAGTCCGATGAGATCATCGCAAAAATGGAGAAAGCGGCAACCGAACTGCTCGGTCTGTAATTTCTACATAAGCTAAAAAAGAGGCAGAGTTCCGGTTTTCTCCGGGGTTCTGCCCTTTTTGCGCAAAAAGATGTCCGCCGATGTCCTGTGATGTCCTCTTAACTGTCGCTTTTTCGCTCACCTCGGCGGAAAAAGAAAATATGTTCGAGAAAACCGTTGCTTTTTTTCGACGGATTTAGTATAATAGAGGCAGTAAAGAAAAGAGTTTCACCTTTGGAAACCGCAGCCTTTTGAAAAAGGTTGGCGAAAACTTTAACCACGCTCGACGGAAACACAATCAATCAGGAACCATAACCCAAATTTCAAAAGAAGTGAGGATGTAACCATGGCGAAGGAAAATAAAAGCCCCGTAAGCAAAAAAGTGGAGGACATCAAGCCCGAAGACAAGCGCAAAGCGCTTGAGACTGCGTTGACGCAGATTAAAAAGCAGTTCGGCGAGGGCGCTGTTATGCGCCTCGGCCAGAACAACGGCATGCACGTGGATGCGATCTCCACCGGCTCTCTTTCGCTGGACCTCGCGCTCGGTATCGGCGGTCTGCCGCGCGGCAGAATCATTGAAATCTACGGGCCGGAATCCTCCGGTAAGACCACCTTGGCGCTCCACTGCGTCGCCGAAGGCCAGAAAATGGGCGGCAACGCGGCGTTTATCGACGTGGAGCACGCGCTTGACCCGGTCTATGCGTCCGCGCTCGGCGTAGACGTGGATTCTCTGCTCGTTTCGCAGCCGGATACCGGCGAACAGGCGCTCGAGATCACCGAGGCGCTCGTGCGCTCCAACGCCATCGATGTTATCGTTGTGGACTCCGTGGCGGCGCTCGTTCCGCGCGCGGAGATCGAGGGCGAAATGGGCGACAGCCATGTCGGCTTGCAGGCGCGTTTGATGTCGCAGGCGTTAAGAAAGCTTGCCGGTGCCATCTCGAAGTCAAACTGCGTCGCCATTTTCATCAACCAGCTGCGCGAAAAAGTCGGCGTTGTCTACGGCAATCCGGAGGTCACGCCGGGCGGCCGCGCGCTGAAATTCTACTCCTCCGTGCGTCTTGATGTGCGCAAGAAGGAGGTTTTGAAGAGCGGTACCGACATCATCGGCTCCCGCACAAAGGTCAAGGTTGTGAAAAACAAGGTTGCGCCGCCGTTCCGTGAGGTCGAATTCGACATCATGTACGGGCAGGGCATCTCGAAGGTCGGCGACCTGCTTGACCTTGCCGAAAGACTCGAGATCGTGCAGAAGAGCGGCGCGTGGTTCTCGTATAACGGCACGCGTATCGGTCAGGGCCGCGACAATGCGAAGAACTTCCTGCGCGACAACCCGGATATTTTTGAGGAAATTTCCGAGCTCGTCCGTCAGAACGCGGATAAGCTCTACGCAAAGTCCATCAAGGGCGGCAGTGCGCCGAAGCCCGTTGAAAAGGCCGAGGAGGAAGAATCCCCCGAGCAGGCGGAGAACACCCGTAAGAACGTGCAGGCGGACATCGACATCACGGTCGATGACGACGAATAATGAAGATCACGGACATCGCCCCGCGCCGCCACAGGCTTTCACAGCTTTATATTGACGGCGAAGCGGCGGTGAAGGTGGACACGGAAACGCTTTTGCGCCGCGGCATTGCCATCGGCGACGAGCTCGATGATGAGGAACTGCACGAACTTTTGCAGGCCTCCGCAAAGCACCGCGCCGAGGAAAAGGCGCTGTACCTTTTGGAGCACCGCGCCCACTCCAAAAAAGAGCTGGAAAATAAGATCACCCGCGCGGAATTTGACCGCGAGGCTGCCCGAAGCGCCGTGGAGCACATGGAAGAGTTGGGCTTACTAAATGACGAGGACTACGCCCGCCGCCTTGCAAACGAGCTTTTCACACGCAAAAAATTCGGCGCGCGCCGCGTAAAGCAGGAGCTGCGCCAAAAGGGCATTGACGACGCGCTCATCGCCGCGGTGATGGACGAGTTTTCCACAGAACGTTCGGAAACAGAGGAAAACATCCGCGCCATTTTGGAGCGAAAGTATCCCATGGCGCGCGAAGACGAAAAAGTGCGCCGCCGCGCCGTAGCCGCCTTGCAGCGCTATGGCTACGGCTTTGACGAGATCTTCTCTGTCTTAAATTCAGAAGAATGACCGTAAAACGGCGCTGCTTTGGTTGCAGGGCCGTTTTGTGCGTTGCGCGAGACGGACAGGGTGTGCAAAAAAGCATGATTTCCGGGCGGCAAGCGTGCTTTTGCGCGTATAATTGTATGATTTTTGTGAACGGGCGGCATTTCGATTGAAAAGCCGCTCGTTTTCTGCTAAAATAGGTAGCGGCAGAACAGAAATTATATGAGGGCATGTCTAAAGCTTGGATATGCACCGAGAAAGGGTTATATACATGGCAATTAAAGTGGGAATGGTCAGCCTTGGCTGTGCCAAAAACCAGGTGGACGGCGAAATGCTGATGGCGAACCTGAAAAACGCGGGCTTTGAGCTGTGCGATGACGCTGCGCTTGCAGACGTTGCAATCGTGAATACCTGCGGCTTTATCGACAGCGCGAAGCAGGAATCCATCGATGAAATTCTGGAGCTTGCGACGCTGAAAAAAGAGGGCCGCATCAAGAAGATTGTGGTGACGGGATGTCTTGCGGAGCGCTACCGCGAGGAAATTCACAAAGAGCTGCCCGAGGTGGACGGCGTGTTCGGCATCGGCGCGAACGCGGACATTGCGGCGTGCATTGAAAGTGCAATGAATGATTTTACGGAGAGCTTTCCCGAAAAGAGCAAAATGCCGCTGTGCGGCGAGCGCGAGCTTTCGACCCCGAGCTATTTTGCGTATATCAAGATTGCAGAGGGCTGCGACAACAAGTGTACTTACTGCGCGATTCCGATGATCCGCGGCGGCTACCGCAGCCGCACGATGGAGAGCATCGAGGAAGAAGCGCGCGGCTTCGTTGAAAACGGCGCGAAGGAGCTCATCCTTATTGCGCAGGACACGACCCGCTACGGCATTGACCTGTACGGAGAATATTCCCTTGCAAAGCTGATGCGCCGCCTGTGCAAAATTGACGGCCTCAAGTGGCTGCGCGTGCTCTATTGTTACCCGGACGCTTTGACGGATGAGCTTTTGGAGACGATGGCGGAGGAAGAGAAGATTGTGAAGTATATCGATCTGCCGCTGCAGCACGCTTCCGCACGCGTTTTAAAGCGCATGAACCGCACCGGCGACCGTGAGAGCCTGACGGCGCTGATGAAGAAGATCCGCGAGAAGATTCCGGGCGTGACGCTGCGCACAACGCTTATTACGGGTTTCCCGGGCGAGACGGAGGAGGAATTCACCGAGCTTGCGGAATTTGTGAAAGACATTGAATTTGAGCGCCTCGGCTGCTTTGCCTACTCGCAGGAGGAGGGCACGCCGGCGGCTTTGATGCCCGACCAGATCGACGACGAGGTGAAGAATCACCGCGCGGAGATCATCATGGAATCACAGATGAACATTATGGACCGCCTTGGCGAAAAGCAGGTTGGGGGGGACATCACCGTGTTGACGGAGGGCTTTGACCGCTACGCCGAATGCTGGTTCGGCCGCAGCGCCATGGACGCGCCGGACATTGACGGCAAGGTGTTTTTCTCTGCGGAAACGAAACCGTACTACGGTGAAATGGTAACGGTGCACGTGGACGAGGCCATTGACGGCGACCTGTTCGGTACGCGCGTCTAAACGGGAGAACCGCTATGAATTTACCGAATAAACTGACGATACTGCGCATCATCTTAGTACCGTTTTTTGTGCTTTTCATGCTGCTTTCCGGCGACATATTCCCACACCACAATTTAGTGGCGCTGGCAATTTTCGGCATTGCGTCGTACACTGACCACTTGGACGGCAAAATCGCGCGGCGCGATCACCTCATCACAAATTTCGGCAAGCTGATGGACCCCTTGGCCGATAAGATCATGGTGATGTCGGCGCTTATCTGCTTTGTGGCGAACGGCATGACGAACACGGTGTTTGTGCTCTTTATTATGGTCCGCGAATTTGCCGTGACGTCCATCCGCCTTATTGCGGTGGAGCAGGGCAGGGTGATCCCGGCGAACAACTGGGGCAAGGCGAAAACCGTGTCGCAGATTGTCGCAATCTGCATCGTGCTGTTGACGCAGTACATGCTCGACCTTGGCGCATACGGCCTTTTGGCTTTGCCGACGGAGACGCTTTCTTCGATATTTACATGGGTGAATTTTGTCGTGATGGCGATTGCAACCTTGCTCGCCGTCGTTTCCGGCATCATTTACGCCAAAGACGCAAAAGAGTTATTTACAGAACTGTGATTTGAATTTCGCGCTTACATTACCCCTTTGGAAGGACCTTAGCATTCCCTATGAAAATTACCGTTATCGGCTGCGGCCGTTGGGGCACGTTTATCGCGTGGTACCTCGATAAGATCGGCCACAGTGTTTCCCTTTACGGGCGGAAAAGCTCTGCCCACATGCAAAAGCTCATCGAGACCCGCACAAACGGGCTTGTAGAGCTGCCCGAAACCTTACATCTGACAAATTCTTTGGACGCTGTGAAAGACAGCGACGTGATTGTAATCTCCGTCAACTCGCAGGGTCTGCGCGGCCTGATGCGCGAGCTGAAGCCGTTTGAGCTGAAAAATAAAATTTTCGTGCTGTGCATGAAAGGCGTGGAGATTGAAACCGGCATGCGGCTTTCCCAGGTGTGTGCCGCGGAGTGTGACAACTCGAACGCGGTCGCCGTTTGGGTTGGCCCCGGCCATGTACAGGAGTTTGCGGCCGGTGTGCCGAACTGCATGGTCATTGACAGCGACAGCGAAGACGCAAAAAAGACGCTGGTGGAATCATTCGGCAGCGACCTCATTCGCTTTTACTACGGACAGGACCTCATCGGCAATGAGATCGGTGCGGCGGCGAAGAATGTCGTCGGCATTGCTGCCGGTATGCTGGACGGCCTCGGGCTTTCGACGTTAAAAGGCGCTTTGATGGCGCGCGGCACGCGTGAGATTGCGCGGCTGATTGACGCTTTAGGCGGCAACGAGCTTTCGGCTTACGGGCTTTGCCACCTCGGCGACTACGAAGCGACGCTGTTTTCGCCGTATTCGCACAACCGCATGTTCGGCGAGAAGTTTGTGAAAAACGAGCCGTACACCGATTTGGCGGAGGGCTATTACGCCGTGGACGCGCTTTTGCGCCTTGGCAAGACGGTTTCAGCCGATTTACCGATTTGCCGCGCGGTATACAATGTGTTGTATAAAGGCGAAAATGCGCACGATGAAGTCAACGCTTTGTTTACAAGGAGTATAAAAAATGAGTTTTGAGCTTCAAGGCAGCGGGATGTATGAAGACGTCGTTTTGCAGGCGAAGGCACTCATTGAAGACGAGCCGGAGCTTGTGCCGAACATGGCGAACCTTTCGGCGCTGTTGAATCTAACACTGAAAAACATCAACTGGGTGGGCTTTTACACGGTGCAGCCGGACGGCAATTTGCTTTTAGGGCCGTTTCAGGGTAAACCGGCGTGTATCCGCATCAAAGCGGGGCGCGGTGTGTGCGGCACAGCGCTTGCGGAGAAGAAAACGCTGCGCGTAGCGGATGTGCACGCGTTCCCGGGGCATATTGCCTGCGACAGCGCGAGCCGTGCGGAGATTGTGGTGCCGGTGATGAAAGACGGAAAAGCCTATGCTGTTTTGGATGTGGACAGCCCGTTTGAAGATCGCTTTACCGCAGAAGATGAGGCATTTCTCACGAAAATCGCCGCGCTTTTGGCGGGAAAATTTTGAGTCAATAAGCGGATGACCGCTTAAAAATAAGGGTACATACCCGAAAAATCAAAGAGAGGAAGCGTTTTTATGACGAATGAAGTGATTCAGAACATTTTGACCCGCTGCAGTGTCCGCGCGTATGACGACCGCCCGGTGGAGAGAGAAAAGATCGATACGCTTTTGCAGTGCGCTGTGCATGCACCGAGCGCGATGAACCGCCAGACATGGCATTTTTCTGCTGTTTTAAATCGCGAGAAAATCGCGAAGCTTGCGGCGGCTGTGGGCAAGGCGCTCGGCAACGAGAAGTACGATATGTATAAGCCCGCCGCGCTTATCATTCCGTCGAACGAGCTGATTGGCGACACGGGTATCACGTCCTGGGATAACGCTTGCGCGCTTGAAAATATCTTCCTCGCGGCGCATTCCATGGGGCTTGGTACTGTGTGGATCAACCAGCTTTCTGACACGTGCGACGTGCCCGAGGTGCGCGCTGTTTTGACGGAGTTCGGCGTGCCGGAGAACCACAAGGTATTCGGCATTGCGGCCATCGGTTATGCGGCAGCAGAAACGCCTGTGAAGGAGAAGAAATTCCTCGTTACATATGTGGAGTAAAGAAGAGTAAAGTGAAAGCGCCTGCAAGGTTTGACCCTGCGGGCGCTTTTTAGTAGCTAAAAAGTCTGCCTTTGTCGTTCCGTTTACCGAACAGCTTTCCGGCGGCGGAATTTTCGATGAACCACGTGCGAAAAGCTTTGCGTACGGTAGGATTGAAATATACGCGCCGGGAAACGGGTGCGGCTCTCTCCTGAGATGTCAAATTAAAATCCTATTTCGTACTTTTATTTTTGTAACCGCTTGAAAAATGGGAGAAAAGGTGTTAGAATGAGCGTATGCGTGTTTAGAGCGCGGTTTAAGAATAGGCGTTATAGGGTATCAAAGGGGGAGGACGTTTGGAAAAAACAAAAAACGGGATCACGGAAGGTGTTATTTGGAAACAGCTTTTGCTTTTCTTCTTTCCGATCTTGATCGGCACTTTTTTTCAGCAGTTGTATAACACGGTTGACACGATCATTGTCGGTCAGTTTGTCGGCACCGAGGCGTTGGCGGCTGTGGGCACGACGGGCACGGTCATCAACCTGCTTGTAGGCTTTTTTGTCGGCGTAGCTTCCGGCGCGACGGTCATTATTTCGCAATATTTCGGCGCAAACGACCGCGAAAATCTTTCTAAATCTGTCCACACGTCCATGGCGCTGGCGGTGGCGGGCGGCGTTGTCATTATGGTCTTCGGCATTGTGACGGCGCGCCCGACAATGCTGGCGATGGGTGTGCCGGACGACATCATGGATGACGCGGTTTTGTACATGAACGTATATTATCTTGGCATCATCGGCAACCTGATTTATAATATCGGCACAGGTGTTCTGCGCGCCATCGGCGACAGCCGTATGCCGCTGTACGTTTTGATTGTGTGCTGCCTTGCAAACGTGGTACTCGATTTATTGTTCGTGGTGGTGTTTCACTGGGGCGTATTCGGTGTAGCGTTTGCGACGATTCTATCGCAGCTGATCAGCGCCGTGCTTTTGATGATCCGCCTGATGGGCACGCAGGAAGCATACCGTGTGGAGCTGCGCAAAATTCGCTTTCACAAGGACATTCTAAAGAATGTAGTCCGCATCGGCCTGCCGGCCGGCTTGCAGTCTGTGATGTATTCATTCTCGAATATCCTCATTCAGGCGAGCATCAACAGCTTTGGCACGACGGCTATCGCGGCTTGGGCGGCCATCGGCAAGATTGACGGCTTTATCTGGATGGTGATGAACGCGTTTGGCATTGCGGTGACGACATTTGCCGGGCAGAACTTCGGCGCACGCCAGTATGACCGCATGAAGCGCTGCACGCGTGTGGGGCTTGGCATGTGCCTTGGCACGATCATCGCGCTTTCCGCGCTGCTGTTTATTTTCCGCTATCAGCTTTTGATGTTCTTTACGGGCGATGCGGAGGTTGTGAATATCGGTGCGCAGTTCTGTTTGGTATTGGCGCCGTCCTACTTTACGTTTGTTTTTATCGAGATTTTGTCCGGCGCGATTCGCGGTGCCGGCGAGGCTTTGCAGCCGATGCTCATCACCTGCATCGGCGTATGCGGTCTGCGCGTAGTGTGGATATTGCTTATGGTTCCATATTGGCACACGATGCAGATGGTCGCGATGAACTACCCGGTATCATGGGTCATCACGGCGGTGATCTTCGTTATTTATTATTTGAGAGGCAAGTGGCTTGACCGCTGCATCAAACGCGAGCACGACCCGCAGCATGGCACTGCGACGGAAGCGTAAAGCAAAAAGCATCTCGGCTAAGGCCGAGATGCTTTTTTTACAGATCAAACTCCATGATGCCGCAGTTTGGGAGCTTAAAGGCGGCGTAATCGGTGTTTTTGACATCTAAGAAGTAGGTGCGGATCATGCGGCAGATGCCGCCGTGGCAGACGAGGAGCGTGGTGGGGCCGTTTTCGGCTTTCAGCTTGTTTAAAAACGGGTAGAGCCGACCGGCTAAGTCCAGCATGGATTCGCCGCCGGGGTAGCGTACGGCGAACTCGCGCTTATTTGTGTTGAACGCTTCGCCGTCCCAGTCGGTATTTTCGTAGATGCCGTAGTTTTGCTCGATGAGCCGCTGTTCAGTCTCGATGGTATCTATGCCGATCTCGCCTGCGATGAGCCTTGCGGTGTGTTGGGCGCGCAGGAGTGGGGAGGCGATGATGCGCTTGATGCCTTTATCTTGGAGGCTGCGCCCGGCTTCTTTTGCCTGCGCAATGCCTTTTTCGGTGAGGTCGATATTCGTGAGGCCGCAGACGCGGTGCGCAGCGTTCATGGGTGTTTCGCCGTGGCGTGTGACGTACAGTTTCATCTTACAACTCCCTTTACGCTTTTTCCGCGATGCTGTAAAGCAGCTTTTCGGTGTCTTCCCAGCCGAGGCAGGGGTCTGTGATGGATTTGCCGTGGATCATCTCCGGGCAAATCTTCTGCGCGCCCTCGAAGAGGTAGCTTTCAATCATGACGCCCTTGACGAGCTTGTGTATGGCGGGGTCGTAGGAACGGCTGTGCAGCACCTCGCTGACGATGCGGATCTGCTCTTTGAACTTTTTGCCGGAATTCGAGTGGTTGACATCCACGATGCAGGCGGGATTTTCGAGCCCGCTTTCTTCGTAGAGGGAAGCGAGACGTTTTAAATCCTCGTAGTGGTAGTTCGGGATAGTTGTGCCGTATTTATCAACGCCGCCGCGCAAAATAGCGTGGGCGAGCGGGTTGCCGGTGGTGGTGACGTCGCACCCGCGATAGATGAAGTTGTGCGCGCTTTGGGCGGCTTTGATGGAGTTCATCATGACGGCAAGATCGCCGGAGGTGGGGTTTTTCATGCCGGCGGGGATATCCATGGAGCTTGCAGTCAGACGGTGCTGCTGGTTTTCGACCGAGCGAGCGCCGATGGCTTCATAGGACAGAATATCATCTAAATAGCTGCGGTTTTCGGGGTACAGCATTTCGTCTGCGCATGTGAGGCCGGTCTCCTCAATGGCGCGCATGTGCATTTTGCGGATGGCGATGATGCCGCCGAGCAAGTCAGGGGCTTTATCGGGGTCCGGCTGGTGTAACATGCCCTTGTAGCCCTCGCCCGTGGTGCGGGGCTTATTGGTGTAGATGCGTGGAATCAGAATGAGACGGTCTTTCACCTGCTCGTTCACACGGGCAAGGCGGCGGGTGTATTCGCAGACGCTTTCTTCGTTATCCGCCGAGCAGGGGCCGACTATGACGAGAAATTTATCGGACTCTCCGCGGAACACGGCGGCAATCTCTTTATCGCGCGCGGCTTTGATTTCTTTGATGTGCTCCGGGACGGGAAATTCGGCTTTGAGGGCCGCCGGGTTCGGCAGCTCTTTGTTAATGGTCATGGACATAGGGGTGCTCCTTTGATTACTCGAGTTCTGTATTTTGCGCTAAATAGCGGGCGATGGCTTCGTCGCTGTACGAGAGCAGATGTCCGTAACGCACGGCGATTTGGCGGCGGTTTTCGCCCGTATAGTTGTTTTCGGCGATGAGGGTTTGTTTATCGTGTTGAATGCTCAAAAATTCTTTAAGGTCACGGTCTTCGCGGTAGAAAATGATGTTTTGCTTGCCGCGGTTCAACGAGACCGGGAAAAGGTCGGTGATGAGCGGTTCTTTTAAATAATACGCTTTGCAGCCGTACTTTCGGGCAACTGCTTCACACGCGGGGAGAAAATCTGCACCGAGTGCGTTTTGAAGTTCGTCTTCTGTGAACGGGTGGCTGAGCGCGATGCGCTTTACGCCGGCACGGACAACCTCGCAGAATGCCTCGCACACGCCGAGTGCGAAGGAATAAGCATCGATTTGTTTGGACATGGTAAATATTCTCCTTAACGCCAGCCGCCCGAAATGACGAGCGTTTCGCCGGTGATGTACGGGCTTTCGGCTAAAAATCTGACGCCTGCGGCGACCTCTGCCGGGGTGCCTGCGCGCCCGAGGGGAATCTCCTCGCACAGCGCTTTTTTCTCGTCTTCGGACAAATGGGCGTTCATTTTGGTATCGATATAGCCGGGTGCGACGGCATTGACGGTGATGTTCGACGGGGCGAGCTCCAAGGCCAGTGCGCGGGTGAGCCCGAGTATACCGGCCTTGGCGGCGGAATATGCGACTTCCATTGCCGCGCCGCTCACGCCCCAAATGGACGAGACATTGACGATAGCGCCGGATTTTTGGCGGATCATGGAGCGGGACGCGCATTGAGAGAGGTAAACGGCGGAGGACAGATTCGTGTCGCACAAAGTTTTCCACTGTGCGGGCGTCATGGCGTCGAAAAAATCGACGAGCGAAATGCCGGCGGCGTTGACGAGAACGTCAATATGCCCGAGTTTTTTTTCGGTGTCCGCCCATAAGTGTTCACATGCGGCGGGGTCGGAAAGGTCGCCGCAGACGGGATAGGCTTCGATGCCGTTTGATTTGAAAGTTTCGGCAAGTTGATTTACATTTTCAATGTGCTTTGCGCCGTGGAGCGCGAGGGCGTAACCTGCGGCGGCGAATTCTTTTGCGATGGCAGCGCCGATCTCACCCGACGCGCCGGTGACTAAAACTGTTTTCATTGCATATTCCCCGTGATGTACATTAAAACGGAAAGCGCCGCAAGCGGTGCGGTTTCTGTTCTTAAAATGCGTGGGCCGAGCGTGGCGGGTGCAGCGCCGTATTGTTTAGCGAGCTGCACTTCGGCAGCGTCAAAGCCGCCCTCCGGGCCGATGAAGACGGAAACTTCGGCCTCATCGGGGGAGACGAGCGTGCCGAGCGTTTCGCCTCCGCCTTCGTAGAATAAAATCTTTTTGCCGGGTGCGGTTTTGAGCGCGGACTCTAAATCGGTCATTTTACCGATTTCCGGGATGATGCCGCGGCCGCTCTGCTTTGCGGCTTCAAGCGCGATGCGCTGCAAACGCTCTTGTTTTTTTGAAACGGATTTTGCATCCGGCCGGGAAACGCTGCGGGAAGTCAAAACGGGCACAATCTTCGTGACGCCGAGCTCTACGGCTTTTTGCGTGATGAGCTCCAGTTTATCGGCCTTCGGCATACCGGGGTACAGCGTGACGCGCAGGGTGGGCTCGCTTCTGTTTTTAAACTTATCGGTAAGGCGCATCATGACGGTATCGCCCGTGAGGCTTTCAATTTCGCCTGTGTAGTCGGTGCCGGCACCGTCCGAAAGCGTGAGGGTGTCGCCCGTGTGCATGCGCAGGGAGCGGGCGATGTGGCGGCCGTCTTCACCGTCTATGACGGCAGAGCCTACGGACGCGGCTTCATCAAACTGCACGGCAGATGTAAAAAATCTCGGCATATCGGTTCTCCTTATGGAACCACGTATACGCGTGGTTTTGTCTTTTCTATGATACCACGTTTAGGCAGAAAAGCGCAAGGTGTGAAGCACCTTAAAATGCGGACTTTTTCAAAAGCAGTCATTGCGCAAACGCCGTGAAAATGCTATACTTAACTATGTATACTTCTAAAGAGGAGAATCACGCTTGGAACAGAGTAAAATTCGCAATTTCAGCATCATTGCACATATTGACCACGGCAAAAGCACGCTTGCCGACCGCATTTTGGAGCAGACCGAGGCGGTCGCGAAGCGCGACATGGAAGACCAGATCCTCGACAACATGGATCTGGAGCGCGAGCGCGGCATCACCATCAAGGCGCATGCTGTGACGCTCGTCTACCGCGCGAACGACGGCGAGGCATATACGTTCAACCTTATCGATACCCCGGGTCACGTGGACTTTAACTACGAGGTTTCCCGCTCACTTGCGGCCTGTGAGGGCGCGGTGCTGGTGGTGGACGCTTCTCAGGGCATTGAGGCGCAGACGCTTGCAAATACGTACCTTGCGGTGGACGCAGGCCTTGAGGTCGTACCGGTATTGAACAAGATCGATCTGATTTCCGCGGACCCGGACAAGGTTGCGGCGGAGATTGAGGATGTCATCGGTATTCCGGCAGAGGACGCGCCGCGCATCAGCGCGAAAACGGGCCTCAACATCAAAGCCGTTATGGAGAAAATCGTGACGGATATTCCCGCACCGCAGGGCGACCCGGACATGCCGCTGCGCGCACTGATTTTCGACTCCTACTATGACGCATACCGCGGCGTTATCGCGTATGTGCGTATTAAAGAGGGAACGGTGCACCCCGGCGACACCATCCGCATGATGGCGGTGGGCAGTGAGTTCACCGTGGTGGAGTGCGGCATTCTGCGCGCGACGTCTTTGGAGCCCGCAAAGAGCCTTTCCGCGGGCGAAGTCGGCTACATTACGGCATCGATCAAAAACGTGCGCGAGGCGCGCGTGGGCGATACCATTACGCTGGCGGACAGACCGGCGGCAGAGCCGCTGCCCGGTTACCGTGCGGTGCAGCCGATGGTTTTCTGTGGCGTGTACCCGGCAGACGGTGCACACTATGCAGACCTTAGAGATGCGCTCGAAAAATTGCAGCTGAACGACGCGGCGCTGACGTTTGAGCCGGAGACCTCCGTGGCGCTCGGCTTCGGCTTCCGCTGCGGCTTTTTGGGACTGCTGCACATGGAGATTATTCAGGAGCGTCTGGAGAGAGAATATAACCTTGACCTCATCACAACCGCGCCGAGCGTTGTGTACCACATTACAAAGACGGACGGCACAAAGCTTTCCATCGATAACCCGACGAATTACCCTGATCCCTCGCACATTGCGCTGGCGGAGGAGCCGATTGCGAACGCGCACATTTACTCCCCGACAGAATTTGTGGGTAACATCATGGAGCTTTGTCAGGACAGACGCGGTATTTTCAAGGATATGAAATACATTGACACCGACCGTGTGGATATTCACTATGAGCTGCCGCTCAATGAAATTATCTACGATTTCTTTGACGCGCTGAAATCCCGCACGCGCGGCTATGCGTCGTTTGACTATGAGCTCATCGGCTACCGCAAGAGCGAGCTTGTGAAGCTGGATATTATGCTGAACGGCGAAGTGGTGGACGCGCTTTCGTTTATCATCCACGCGGAAAAGGCGTACCCGCGCGCCCGCAAGATGGTGGAAAAGCTGAAGGAGAAAATTCCGCGCCAGCTGTTTGAGGTGCCGGTGCAGGCGTGCATCGGCGGCAAGATCATCGCGCGTGAGACCGTTAAAGCGATGCGCAAGGACGTTTTGGCGAAGTGCTACGGCGGTGACATCACCCGTAAAAAGAAGCTGCTGGAAAAACAGAAGGAAGGCAAGAAGCGCATGCGTCAGCTGGGCACGGTAGAAGTACCGCAGGAGGCGTTTATGGCGGTTCTGAAGCTTGATGAATAAACCGGTTTCGCTGTATATCCACATTCCGTTTTGCAAAAGCAAGTGCCCGTATTGCGATTTCTACTCCGCGCGGCCGGAAGAAGATGAAGTGCTTGACCGCTATTTGGCGGCGCTGTGTGCGCGGCTTGCAGTGTACGGTGAAAAATACGGCGAACGGCTGTTGCATACGGTATATTTTGGCGGCGGTACGCCGAGTGTGTTCGGTGCGAAAAGACTGTGCCGCGTGCTCGAAAAAGTGAAAGAACAGTTTAATGTTGCCGAAAACGCGGAAATCACGACGGAGTGCAACCCGGCGGATGTAGACGTTTCATTTTTTGAAACGCTGAAACGCGGCGGGTTCAACCGTATTTCAATGGGTATGCAGTCCGCAAACGAAGCGGAATTGAAAATTCTCGGCCGCAGGCACACGGCGGAAACCGTGCGGGAAGCGGTGAAAGCGGCGAGAGAAGCGGGCATCGACAATGTTTCGGTCGATTTGATGCTTGGCCTGCCGAACTCGAGTTTGGAGACACTGAAAAGCTCGATCGATTTTTGCGCTGCACTCGAGGCCGACCATGTTTCCGCGTATATTTTAAAGATAGAGCCCGGTACGCCGTTTGCAAAGCAAGAGCTTAATCTGCCCGATGAGGACGGCACGGCAGACCAGTATTTGTTTGCCGTAAACGAGCTTAAAAAGCGCGGGTACGACCAGTATGAGATCAGCAATTTTGCGCGGCCGGGCAAAGAGAGCCGACACAATTTGCAGTATTGGCGGTGCGGGGAATATTTGGGACTCGGTCCCGCGGCGCACTCCTTTATGGAGGGCAGGCGATTTTATTTCCCACGCGATTTAGAGGGCTTTTTTAACGGCAATGCGCCCACAGACGACGGCGCCGGCGGCGGTTTTTCGGAATTTGCGATGCTGTCGCTTCGGCTGACCGAGGGACTGCAAAGAAAGGCTTGCGAAGCGCGTTTTAAAAACGGCGGTGCGCTGTTTGACGGGGTTCTGGAAGGTTGTAAGCACTTGCCGAAAAATCTGATACATGCAGATCGCGAGCGAATCTCGCTGACCGCGGAGGGCTTTTTGGTCTCCAACGCGATTTTGGCGGAAATTTTGCCGGGATAAAGAAAATTCTCCTTTGGCTGTAGAGCCGAGGGAGAATTTTTTCTATGTTTATTTACTTTTCTTTTCCCTGAAAATCAAGCGAAAAATCAGGCGGACGAGCGGGCCACAGTAAAACATTTGCCACAGCACGGCACACGGGAAGTTCATGCCCCATGTCTGAATAAACGTGCCGAAGGTGTGGGTGTCTTTAAAAAGCATGGTCGCAATAAGGCTCATGATGGGACACATGATGCAGCAAATGCAGATGGAAACGGCATAGGTGATGAACTGCGGGCGGTCTGTAGGTTTCATGAACGAAAACGCGAGGCGCTTTGCAAGCTTGCCGACGACGAAAAATTCCAGAATAAACGCGATCGGCGCCATAACGGGCAGCTCGTGCAGGGCAATCAGAAAGGTTTCGCTTGTGACACCGCCGGTGTTCAGCGCGACATTGTAGACAATCATGCCGTAGACCATGATAATAGCCATGATAGCGGTGAAAACGGCGTCCTGTACTTTGTTTTTGGGCATAAAAATTCCTCCTGAATGATAAACTGAAAGCGGCACTTTGATAAAGAGCCTGCCAATGTGTTGTTCGTTATCATTCGGGAGGAATGTGCGTTTCCAATATAAACCATTTAACGGTTTCTATTATACAGGATTTTCGCTCGCTTCATAATAGTTCAAAACGGAGAAAACCGAGGGAGCTGCGGCAAGAATTTTACGAAAAATGTTTATTTCGTTTTTTCGCGCAGTAGTGCGGTGTAGCTTTTCTTTATTCGATCGATTTTAAGGATTCCGCCATATCGATTTTGGCGATTTTCTTGCGCATGACGAGGTCGGTGATGACGGTGAACAGCACGACCATGACAACGGTCAAAAGGAAGCTGACGGGTGCGATGACAGCTTTGAAAGAGACCATATCGACGCGGATCTGCATGAGCACAAATGTGTGCAGCAGAACGCCGAGCGGCAGGCCGACGACGATGCCCATCATGGACAAAATGATATTTTCACGGAACACATACGCGCCGGTTTCCCCGGAATGGAAGCCGAGCACCTTGATGGTGGCAATTTCCCTGACGCGTTCGGTCAGATTGATGTTGCCGAGGTTAAACAGGACGATGAACGCGAGTGCGCCGGCGGAAATGAGCACGAGCGCGACGACATAGTTTAGGCTCTGCATCATTTGGTCGATCATATTGCGCGTATCGGTGACGACGGAAACGGAGGATACGCCGTCCGTTTTGGAGAGTGCGGCGGAAAGCGCATATTCGTCTGCGCTGTCGTTTACGCGCAGCAGGAGCGTTTTCGGCTCGTAGCCCTTATCGGCGACCATGGCGTACGTTTCGCCCGTCATGTAGAGGTAATTTTGCACGTAGTTTTCAACTAAACCCGCGACCTTGAGCTCGGCTTTTTCCGTGTCCGAAACGGAGACGGTGACGGTATCGCCGGTTTTGATATCGGTGAGCTCGGCGAGTTTTTCGGTGAGCAGCACTTCGCCTTTGCCGGGGTAGGGTACGGTCTCGCCATCGATATGCAGATCGAAAATGTCGGTGATGGCGGGGTCGTCGGACGCGACGATGTAAGCGGATTTTGTGATGCTGTCGCCTGTGACGTCACCGGAGGTCATTTGCACGGCGGTGGCGGCATCAAGCTCCGATTTGTGGTCGCTTTCGACTTTGTTGATTTTATCTTCGGTCAGCGTATCGGAGAACTGGGCGCTGACATCGTACTTTTGAATATCATCAAACTGGAAGTTTGCAATGTTCGCGACGGAATCATGGATACCGAAGCCGGTGAGCACCAGCGCGGTGCAGCCCGCAATGCCGAGAATCATCATGATCATGCGCTTTTTAAAGCGGAAAATGTTGCGCAGGGAGACCTTGTGCAGGAATTTCAGGCGCTTCCACAGCGGCGTGATGCGCTCGAGGAAAATGCGTTTGCCGGCGGCCGGGGTCTTCGGGCGGATGAGGTTTGCAGGCATGTTCTGCATCTCGATGCGCAGGGCTAAATATGTGGTGCCCGCCGAGCATAAAAGCGACGCCGCAAGCGCGATGACAAACAGCACGGGGTCATACAGTATGACGAAACCCGGAATGCTATACAGCATGCCGTAGGCCGTCCAGATGACGAACGGGAAAACATAGCCGCCCGCAAAATAGCCGATGACACAACCGAGTGCGGCGGCGCTGCCGGAATAGAGCAGATATTTTGCGAGGATGGAGCCGCGGCTGTATCCGAGCGCGCGGAGCGTGCCGATCTGTGTGCGTTCGTCGTCGATCATGCGGGTCATGGTGGTGGAGCAGACGAGCGCCGCGATGAGGAAGAAGAAAATGGGGAAGAGCCCCGAGAGCTTTTCGACGATGGTGGAGTCGCTTTCAAACGAGACGTAGCCGGCGTTTGTGTCGCGCGTTAAAACGTAGAGCTCCGGCTTCTTTAAATCGGCGAACTCTTGTTTGGCGTCGGCGATTTTCTGTTCGGCGTCGGAAATTTGCTCATCAAATTCCTTTTTACCGTCCTCGTAGTCTTTAAGGCCGTCTTCGTATTCGGCTTTGCCGTCGGCGAGCTCTTTTACGCCGTCGTTGTACGAAGAGAGGCCCTCGTTGTACTCTTTGATGCCGTTTTGAAACGTGATGAGCGAGTTATACGCTTCGTCAAGCTTTGCGGTTTGCGTTTTTCTCTGATATTCAAGTTGTGCTATGCCGTCGGTGTAATCGTTTTGGCCGACATCGAGCAACGTGCGCATTTGCGAGAGAGCGGTTTCGGCTTCATCGAGCTGCTTGCCGGTCTCTGTGAGCTGCGCTTCCTGCGCGGTGAGGGCGGCATCCTGTTCGTTTAATACGGCTTCGGCATCGTCGAGCTGCGTTTGATTTTGATTCAAAGCGGCGCGCTGCATATCGAGCGCCGTTTGCTGCGCTTCGGCTTCTGCCGGGTCGAGCATATCTTTTACGGCATCAAGCTGCGCCTGCGCTTCGTCGAGTGCGGCAAAGCCCGCCGTGAGCTGCGCTTTTTTCTCGTTTAAGTCGGCGCGTGCGGTGTCGATTTGTGTGCGGGCGTCCTTTGCGGCGGCAAGACCCACTTCATACTGCTCTTTGCCGGACGTGAATTCGGCATATTTTTCAGTGTAGAGCTTTTCGTTTTCCTGCAGCTGCGCGTAACCGGCGTCGATCTGTGCCTGGCTCTCCGCAAGGGCATCCTCTAATTGCTGCTTGCCGCTGTAATATGCGTCAAAGCCGCTTTGCAGGGCGCTTTCCCACGAAGTGAAGCCGGGCTGAATCTGCTCTGCGCCTGCATCCAACTGTACTTTGGCATCGTCCAATTGCTTTTTCGCGTCGGCAAGCTCCGTTTCGCCGGAGGTGATGGTCTCTTTTGCATCGTCAAGCTGTGCTTTGGCGTCGGCAAGCTCCGTTTCGGCTTCGGCTTTTTTGTCGTTCAGTTCGTTCTCGGCGTCTGAAATTTCGGCTTTGCCGTCGGACGTGAGACGATCAAAACGCGCGTTGACGGAAGCGGTGGCGGCGGCTTCGACAGTATCGGAGAACGTATCGATGTAATCGTCGTAATCGTCGCTGTATAGCGGGAATTCATCGGTGCAGGTAACGTATAATTCTGTGTAATACTCGAAATCGAAGCCGTCCTCCGGGATGAGAACGAAGCCCTGCAGCGTGCCGTTGCCAAGCGACGTGGTGCCGCGCAGCGTGTGGATGTACAGCGGAGAATCTGCAAGGCCGACCACGGTGTAGGTGCTGTATTTGAAGTTTTTCTTCGTATCTTCGTCGTTGGAGTCGGAAATTTCGATCGTTTGTCCAATCATGCCTTCCGAAAAGCGACTGGAATCTATAAGGCACTCACTGCCGTTTTCAGGCATACGTCCGGCAGTGAGCACAGGCTCGTTGATGTTATCTGTCAGCATATGTGCACGGTAAACGCGTTCTTTGTTGTCGTGCTGCCAGATGAAATCGGCATTCACACTGCCTGCGGCGGCAACCACACCGTCGGCTTTCTGCACGGCGGCAACGTCGTCCGCATCAAAGCCGATGGTGGAGATGAGGCGAAGATCGTAGAGTTTCGTATTTTTCACATAGGCGGTCTCGGTGGCGGACATGATGGGACGGGTATCTCGCAGACCCGTGAGAAACGCCACACCCAGCATAATGATGAGCAGGATAGCGATATACCGCCCAAGGCTGCCCGAAATGCTGCGCCGCGTGTTTTTTCTGAGTGCTTTTGTCATGCGTTTTCCGGCTCCCTTCGCGTTACCATTCAATCTGTTCCACGGGCGTGATGTGCTCGTTCATGCGAACGGAGTAAATGTGGCCGCTTTTTACGCGGATGATACGGTCTGCCATGGCGGCAAGCGCCGCATTGTGCGTGATGATGACGACGGTCATGCCGTCGCGGCGGCAGGTATCCTGCAAAAGCTTTAAAATAGATTTGCCGGTCTCGTAATCGAGTGCGCCGGTGGGCTCGTCGCACAGAAGGAGCTTCGGTTTTTTGGCAAGTGCGCGGGCAATGGAAACACGCTGCTGTTCACCGCCCGAGAGCTGTGCGGGAAAGTTCTGCATGCGGTCATGGAGACCGACGGCACGGAGCACGTCTTCGGCGGGGATGGCATCGGTGCACAGCTGTGCCGCAATTTCCACGTTTTCGAGCGCCGTTAAATTCGGGATAAGGTTATAAAACTGGAAGACAAAGCCGATGTCATAGCGTCGATAGTTTTCAAGCTGGGTGCGGTTAAAGTGGCTGATGTCGCGTCCGTCCATGCGGACGGTGCCTTTAGACAGCGTATCCATGCCGCCGAGGATATTTAAAAGCGTCGTTTTTCCCGCGCCGGATTCACCGACGATGACGCAGAATTCGCCCTTTTGAATTTCAAAGCTTGCATCGGTTAAGGCGTGCACCTCTACGTCGCCGGTTTTATAAATTTTCGATACATTTTCAAATTTCACAAATGCGCCCATCGTACCGTCTCCTTATACTGCGTTGGTTTCTATATTAAAGTATAACAGAAGCGAGGGAAAAAGTCATGGACAGAATATGAAAATTCAGTTGATTTTTAGAGGGGATTTTCGACTTTTGCGGGCGAATGCGGCTTTGCGGAGACGAGATCTTTTTTTATGGCGCGGTAAAGGAGGAAGACGGCTAAAAGTGTGGAGAAAATATCAGCGGCGGGTGCGGCGTAAAACACGCCGAAAAGACCGAACAGACCATGGAGCGAAAGCAGAAGCGGTACATAAACGGCGCCCTGCCGCAGAACGGAAAGTGCGGAAGCCTGCGCCGCTTTGCCGACGGACTGGAGGTAGTTGACCGCAAGGTAATACACACCGATAAGCGGCATGCCGAGGAGGCCGAGCGCCGTGATGTGCGCGGCGGAAGCGACGAGAGCTTCGTCCTTTAAGAACAGGCCGCAGATAGGAAAGCGGAAAATGAAGCAGACGACGCTTAACACGATGCCGAGAGAGACCGCCAAAATGCCGCTTTTGCGGAAGGTCTCGCGCAGGCGGGCGGTGTTGCCTGCGCCGTAAAGATATGCGAACATGGGTTGTACGCCGAGGGCAATGGCCATGACGACCATGGCGACGATCATGCCCGCTTTGCCGCCCGCGCCCATTTCGGCGACAGTATCGGCCCCATAGGCGATGACAATGCGATTTGTGATCGTGTTGACGGCACTCATCAAAAGGTTGCTGACAGAGCCCGGAATGCCGAGCGTAAAAATTTCACGGAAGACATGCGGCATGTGGAATGCTTTGCGCATGTTGAGCGTCAAGATGGTATCGCGGCGGCGGAGATAGAAAAGCAGGCCGCAGGCGGTGAAAATATTGCCAAGGACGGTCGCAATGGCCGCGCCCTGTACGCCGAGGTTCAGGCCGGAGATGAAAAGCGGGTCAAGTATAATATTGGCGACAGTGCCGAGCATGTTGAGCAGGACGGCGGTCTGTACGGCACCCTCTGCACGGACGAGGTTTGCAAAGACATTGGAAAATACGATGACGGGCGTGCCAAGGGCTAAAATTTGCAGGTATTGTGCGGTGTAGTCCCACGTGGCGGCATCGGCGCCGAAAAAGTGCAGGAAGGCGTTTGGAAAAAGCAGCGCCGCGCCGCCGAGCAAAATGCCGCCCACAAGGCTCAAAAGTATGCATGCTGCGCCGGCTGCTTTGGCTTTTTCTGTGTTTTTTGCGCCGAGTGCGGCGGAGATGACCGTGCAGCCGCCTCCGCCGATCCACGTGCTGAGCGTCATCTGCAATAAAAAGAACGGCGACGCGAGCGAAACGGCGGCGACCTGTGCCGCGATGCCGGTTTGCCCGACGAACACCATATCGGCCATGTTGTAGGCGGTAATGACGAGCATAATGACAACGGTGGGCAGGCACATCTTGAAAATGGATTTCCACACGGGTGCGCGTTCAAAAAGTTCTTCGGTTTTCACGAAAAATTCCTCCTTGATTTTATGTTTGCGATGCGCTACTATAAAATCAACACTTGTTCTGTTAATACAAGCATAACACGTGGAGATTTGGAAAACAACCGCTAAAACACGATGAGTGTTGTGTTAATGGAGGGCAAAATGAACACAAAGAAAAACGAGCGCTTTGCGGAGACCGACCGGCGCATCCGCAAGGCGTTTACGAAAATGGTGCTCAATAAAAAAACAAATCAAATTTCCGTGCGGGAAATTTGTGAGGCGACGGGCATCAACCGCTCATCGTTTTACCTGCACTATGCGGACATACCCGCGCTGATAACAGCGATCGTATGGGAGAAATGGACGGAGTCCGTAGAGCGGATACACGAAGAGATGCACGGCGACCCGAATATCTTCTCCGAAGCATATGTGGCGGCGACGCTGCGCGAGGCAAAGCGCGACAGGACTTTTTACCGGGCGTATTTTGAGAAATTCGGCACGGCAGAACTGGAAAAAGGCTATCAGACGCTGTTTGAAAACGTCTTCAAGCCTTTTTTTCGGCGGCTCGGCATTGAGAGCGAGCACTGCATGGAATATCATTTTGAATTTGTGAAAGCGGGGTACTTTGCCGTGACACGCAAATGGCTTTTGTACGGCTGCCCGGAAACGCCGGAAGAAATGGCGAAGATCATAAAAAGAAGTATGGCGGCGATACCCGATGACCTGCCGCCGGTCCCGGACGAATTATTTATTTGAAAAGCTCGGGGTGCATGCGCACATAGTGGAATAAATACTGCTGCGCGATGCCGGCGTTTTCACCGAAATCTGCGGGGGAAAGCCTCGGCAAAAGCGATACGGCGCGCTTCATCCACACGTCCATCGGGAAGCACTCCGTGCGGTGCAGACCGTAGAGCAAAGCGCAGTCCGCGACTTTTGGGCCGACGCCTGAAATCGTCTGCAATTTCGCTTTGGCATCGGGAAGAGGCATTTTGCGCACGGCTTCTAAATCGATCTCGCCGGAAGCGATGCGCTTTGCGGCATCAATGAGATATTTCGCGCGAAAGCCCGCGCGCAGCGGAGCGAGGTCTTCCGGCGTGCAGGAGGCCAATTTTTTCGGTGTCGGGAATGCGTAGCGGGTCTCGTTATGATAAAGAAACGGCTCGCCGAAATGCAGACACAAGCGCTCTATAATGCCCTTGATGCGCGGAATGTTGTTGTTCTGCGAGATGATGAACGAGCACAGCGCCTCAAACGGCTCTTGCTTTAAAATGCGGATGCCGCCCGCGAATTCGGCTGCTTCTTTCAGCGCGGGGTGCAGAGCGGAAAGCACTTCGCGGGACTTTTTGTAATCTGTGTTAAAATCAAAATAATCAAACCAAATGTCACGAAATTCCTGCTCGGTGCAGTCTAAAACGAGGTCGCTGTTTTCATCTTGATAGACGGTCAGCCCGCGGGAAAATGCCACACCGCGCCATGCGGGAATGTCGTTTTCGAGCGTGACGGGATAAAAGCGGAACGACTGCCCGCAGTCGAGCGTTTGGGCGAGGTTTAAAACGCCATCGGGCGGGGTGAAGCGCATCAACGGTTTTTGCCTTCCGTTTTGGTGGTGACGGTGGGCTCTCGGCTCGTCAGATACGTGATGGCGCGCTCAATGGCATCGCGGGAATTGCCCCAGTCGCCGCCCGCATTGCGGTAATCGAACATGCGGCAGAAATGGGTGGTATCGGCCTTGACGGTATCGAGATAGTTTTTCGCAAGTCGCTTGGTTTCTGCCGCAAACGGCTGAAAGTTTTTACGCGGCATTTTCTGCGCAGCAGCCAAAATGAAGCTGTAATGCGGCAGGCAGATGTGCGTCTGCTCGCTGTACAGTGTGCGGAACTCCGGCTCACTCTGCCAGAGCTTGATAACCGTGGCGCTGAGGTGCTGCATGTTTTTCTCAACGTTTTCGCAGACAAAGCAGCTGTGCGCACGGCGATCTGCGGCGGCGAGAATTTTTTTCGGCGCAAGCTTGTCGTCCTCGGGCAGGATATCTTTGCCAGCTTCGTCTAAGAGACTTTCGAGAATAAGGGCGACGGACAGGCGGCTGCCGCGCTGTAAGATCTGCTCAAAATGTTGGTGGCAGAAGCCGAGACGGTTCGTTTCCACGCGCACGTCGGGCTCCATCATGGCCACGCCGGTAATGTAGGTGGCCATGCGGTCCTCGAGCATGTCGCGCATGCGGCAGAACGGGCAGCCGTCCTTCGGCTCGAAAATTTCACTGATCGGTATAGAGCAAATGTCTTCACGCATTTTGGGTTCCTCTTTTCTTATAGTTGTATACAGTGCATGTTTATCCGAAAAATGTCTTTTGTTTTAATTGCCGTGGCTTACGGTTTGTGCGGCCCCGCTTTTTTGTGGGACACGTCTAAAAAGTGCGCAGCTTTCCGGTGTCTTTCTGCTCGCTATTTTCATTTTACACGATTTTAGGTGAAAAAACAACCGTGTAAAGCCTGCCGCCTTGCTTTTTTTCACAAAATGTGCTTAAACGGAAAATCTCGCCGCTTAGGATTTCGCCTAAATCGTTCTAATTTGGAATTAAAACGCTGTTTTTCGCAAAAACACCATATATAGGGACATTTTTTCGGGCAAACACAAGGCTTTTCACGCAAATTTTACACACGGTTTATAGTGAGTATTCTGTGAAAAAACGGTAAAAAGCGGTATTTTCGACGGAGTAGTTTACATAATATTTTACATTGTGAAAAGCTGTGGAAAGTAAAAAGAGCACCGAAAGCGGGTTTTTAACACTTTCCACAGAGTTTTCCACAGCTTAAACGGAAAACGCTGTGGAAAGCTCGCTGTGTGTATACTTCTGCCGTGCATATTACAGATTGTATAAATGTAAAGGCCGGCTCATATACAGCAAGATGTGAGAAGATATGCAACCCGAATGAATAATTATGCTGAGCAAAATGAACACGCAAAAGCACCGTCAAAATGACGAAAAGAGCGCGGCGAAAAAACTGCCCAAAAACACGGCGGTTTTAGGCGCAAAAACCGCCTGCAAAAACCGCGCTAAATTGTGCGTTTCGGTTGCAATGGCAAATATAAGTATGCTATAATCTACTATATACTGCGATAGTATTGCGAATTTCGGCCGCAGACGTGTTCTGAAGCCGCGGAAAGGAATAGGTTTGTTCATGGAAAACGAGAGAGAAAGAGATGTCATAGCAGGGCGCAATGCCGTTACGGAGGCGCTTAAAGCGGGCAGACCCATCGACAGCATCCTTGTGCGGCGCGGGGAGAAAAACGGTTCGGTATCGTCCATTCTCCGCATGGCAAAGCAGGCGGGCATCCCTGTAAAGGAAGTGGATTCCCGTAAGCTGGACGGCATGTGCGGCGGCGAAAACCACCAGGGTATCATCGCCGTGGCGGCGGTGCACGCGTTCTCCGAGGTGGAGGATATTTTTGCGCTGGCGGAAAGCCGAAACGAGCCGCCGTTTATCCTTGTGTGCGACGAGATTGCGGATCCGCATAACCTCGGTGCGATTCTCAGAACGGCGGAATGTGCGGGCGCACACGGCGTTGTTATCCCGAAGCGCCGCAGCGTTGGTCTTACGGCGGCGGTCGGCAAGGCTTCTGCGGGCGCGGTGGAATACGTTCCCGTGGCGCGTGTGACGAATATTGCGGTATTTCTTGAGGAGATCAAAGCGCGCGGCGTTTGGGTATACACCGCGGATATGGACGGCACGAATTGGTGCCAAACCGATTTCTCCGGCCCGGCAGCGCTTGTTGTCGGCTCCGAAGGCTTCGGCGTGTCCAGACTTGTGAAAGAAAAATCGGATTTTATCGTTTCTCTGCCGATGAAGGGCAGAATCAATTCGCTGAACGCTTCGGTGGCCTGCGGCGTGCTTTGCTATGAGATTGCGCGGCAGCGCGCGGGCATCAAGGCCAAGGGCTGAGGCGAAAAAGAAAGGACCCAAAACCATGAACGATGAGAACAAATTCTCGGTGGACGAGATATTGGAAGCGGAGCGCAAGGCGAAAGCCAACGGCGCGCCGGAAGAGCCGGAGAAAACAACGCCCGGGGTGACGGAAGAACCCGACGCTGTGACGGAGCCTGAAACGGAGCAGCCCGTAGAGGAAGCCTCGGCAGAGGTAGCACAGCCCGCGCCGGAAGCGGAACCGCGGCCGGTGGAGGTGCAAGAAGACTCCCCGTGGGATACCTACGAGGAGGAAGAAGAGCCCGGAAAGAAAAAGAAGAACAAAAAAGAGAAGAAAGAGAAAAAAGGTTTTTGGGCGCGCCGCCGTGAAAAGAAGCAGAAAGAGGTTTTTAACGAAGCCGAAGACATGTACTACGGCATCCAGTTAAAACCGATTGACGAATACACCCGCGGGTTTGATGCCACAGGGGAGATTTCCACGCAGGACGAGGGATATCGTAAGCTGTTTGACGAGAACACCGCGGAGCTTGACGACGAAGTGGCAAAGGACTTTGAGCGCCTGCAGAAAGAGCGTCGCCGTCGTGTGGCCGAGGCCGTAGAGACGGCCGGTGTGGATCTTTCCGCTGTGGAAGACGAGCTGGGCATTGTGGCCCCGGTACCGGTCTCCGTTGCGATGAATGACCCGAACGCTGTGGTGCCGGAAAACAAAAAGACGAAGGACAAGGTGCAGAATTTCCAGACGGCGATGCTGCAGGACGCGCAGACGCACACGATGGAGATTAAGCTTGACCTTGAAAATGAGACGTTTGGTTTGCAGCAGGCAAAGGTGGTGCCGGAGGTGAGCGAGGATTCCGTGCGCCGCATTCTGGAATCTGTGCAGGCGGAAAACGCGGCAAAGCAGGCTGCACAGGTGCAAAATGCCGAGCAGCAGGCTGCGGCAGCGCCGAAAACGGAAGAAAATGACGCGCCCGAGATGGCGTTTAAGGATATTTCAAGCAATGGCCCGGAGCCGGAGGAAGAGCCGCAGGCGGAAGAGGGCATGGACATTGCTTCCGGCGAGCAGCTGCCCGAAGCACAAGCGCCGAAAGCGGAAAATGTGCAGGCTGCGGAAAGCGCCGAGAACGCCGGCGAAGAAGTGGCAGAGCCTGCGCAGCAAAAGATCTCCGTACCGGTAACGGACGTGACGCAGTACAGAAAGCGCGACTTGCCGGTGCACATTATCAATGCGGATGTTTTGCAAAGTGCACTGCTGAGCGAAGCACGCGTGTATTCCGACGACGAGAACGTCAGTGCGGCCGGTGCGCACCGCTTTAAAATTCGCTTTGCGGAAAAGCCGGACGAAGCGCCCGAAAACACGGAAGCCGCCGAAAACAGCGATGAGCTCATCGACGATTACACCGGCCCGGCAGACGCAAAGAGCGTGGCGCACGACCTGCGCACGACGATGCGTGAGCTGACAATCCGCATGCTTGCAACGGGCGTGAGCACGGCAGTGCTTATTTTGGCGTCGCTCATTGCGGAATCCGGCTTCAATGCCAATAACACGGAGACCGCCGGTGCAGTGGGCTACACCATCTTATCGCTTGTGCTGTTGCTAGTGGCCATCGGCTTCTGCGCGAAAACGATTTTAAACGGTCTGAAGGCACTGTTTGAGTTCCGCGCGAATTCGGATTCTGCCGCTGCGGTAGCTTGTGTGGCGGTTTTTGTGCAGACGCTCTGCACGCTGTTTGCGCCGGCTGCGCTCAGCATGGGTAAAATCCACCTTTACGCCGGTATTGCGGCGGGTATTCTGTTCCTGAATACCGTCGGCAAGCTGACGATGCTGCGCCGCATCCACTCGAATTTCCGCTTTGTGTCTTCCCGCGAGCAGAAATATGCGGTGCGCGTATTTGACGATTACAACACGTCTTTAAAAATGGCGGGTTCCTCCGTCATTTCGCAGCCTGCAATCGCGTATCAGCAGAAAGCGGGCTTCTTAAAGCGCTTCTTACAAATTTCCTATGAGCCGGACCCGGCAGAGACCTCTTCGCAGGTTTTGGCGCCGGTGGGCCTCATTTCCTCGCTGCTTCTGTGCGTGGTGGCGCTTGTCATCACGAAAGATGCGTCCCTTGCCATTACGGCTTTGGCGGCTTCCTGCTGCGTGTGTGTAGCGGTGATGAACATGCTGGCCGTAAACCTGCCGGTGAGCCGTCTTTCCCACCGTCTGCGCCGCCGCGGCGCGATGGTTTCCGGCTATGAAGGTATCAAGCGCATGAGCGCCGTAAATGCCGTTCTGGTTGATTCCACAGAGCTTTTCCCGCGCGGCACGGTCGTTTTGAACGGGGTGAAACCGTTTAAGCAGGAGGGCCTTGAAGAAGCCGTTTTGGCTGCCGGCACGTTGGTGCAGCAGCTCGGCGGCCCGCTTTGCGGCGTGTTCGAGCAGGTGTTCAGCGAGCATGAGGGCGAGCTTCCGGAGGTCGAAAAGGCCGCATTTGAGGCCGGAAACGGCGTCGTGGGCACGGTGGACGGCAAAGAGGTGCTCATCGGCTCCCGCACGCTTTTAACTGCGCACGGCGTGGAAGCGCCGGAGCAAAATGTGGAGAGTCAGTACACGACGGGCAGCCGACAGATCTTGTACGTTGCAATGGGCGGCGAGCTTTACGCCATGTTCATCCTGACCTATAACGCAGACCGTAAGAAGAAAGCGGAGTTGCAGAACATGGAAATGAACGGCGTTTCGCTCATTCTGCGTTCGGCAGACCCGAACCTTACGCCGCAGTTCATTTCGCGCCTGTTCGGCATTGACGCCACGGCGGTGAATGTTATCGGCGCGGGCCAAGACGGCCCGGCAGACCACCTTGTGAACGACACTGCGGACCGCGTGGACGCCTATGCCGCCACAAAGGGTCGTGTGGAATCCATGATGAGCCTTGTTTCCACGTGCATTGATGAAAAGAAGAACATCAGCTTCATCGTCGCCATGCAGAACGCGGCGGTCGTCATCGGCTTTGTGCTTGTGGCGTTCCTCACGTTCGTTGCGGGCGTGGAGCAGATTTCCGCATTTGCGCTCGTCATCTACGAGCTGTTCTGGGTGCTCGCCACCGTGTTGGTACCGAAGTTCAGAAATAAAGTAAAATAAGGTTTGAAATTGAAAATCTCTCTCGGCGCGGCCGAGAGAGATTTTTTACGTTATTTTGCAATTTTAATGCGGATACTGCCGCTGAGTGTGCTGACTTTGCATGTGCCTGTGCCGGTATCGAACGGAACATCCACTTTGCCGCTTCTGCTTTGAGCACGGAAAGCTTTGCCGGTGTTTAGCGTGCCGACCACGCTGCCGCTCATGCTGTCGAGCGAAAGGGAGGCGGCGTCACAGTTTTCAAAATGAATACTGCCGCTTGCGGTACCGATTTCCATAACGTCTGCGGACACGGTATGTGTAAGATCGACCCCGCCGCTTGCCGTGTTGATATGCAGCGCTGCGCATTCCGCATTTTCAAGGCTGACCTTGCCGCTGGCGGTTCCAATTTCCAGCGCGTCGCCCTTATAATTTGTGATCTGCGCCTTGCCGCTTGCCGTCTCTATAGAGCCGCCACTTTCATTTTTGATGTTGAGCAGGGTGACAGCGCCGCTTGCGGTGCCGAGCGCCAATGTGCCGAACGAAGTGTCTTTGAGGGTGATGTCTCCGCTTGCGGCTTGTGCAGAAAGCGCGCCGCATTCTGCACAGCAGGCGATGTCGCCGCTCGCGCTGTGCAGGGAAGCCGTATCGAAGGTGTAGCCCGCGGGAACGGCAATGTCGCCGCTTGTGACTTTGACTTCGAGCGATTTATACGCGCCCTGCGGCAGATAAACGCGCACGGGCTCAGAACGCAGAGCTCTGTAAAACTTGAAGAAAGAAAACACGGTGCGGCTGTCTGCGCGGCGGATGTGCAACACGCTGTTTTCGGTCGTTACGACATAGTGCACAGTCTCGTTTTCGGCGCACTCCACGCGGCAGGTGTTATTTTCAGAGGGCAGGAGGATGAAATCTGCCGGGCCGCAATCGGCGGCTACACCGCAGATGCTGCTCTCTGCCGTATAGGTGCGCAGGGTGTCGCCAAAGGTGGATTTTTCCGTGAAATTCGCGGTCTTTACGGGCAAAAGCTCTGTTTTGGCCTGTTGGATGAGCTCATCTAAGGAGCCTGCGGCGGCAACGGCTTCTTCTTCCGTGAGGCCGTCTTCCATGCGGTCATCGATCATCTCGCTGCAAAACTCCACAAGCTTTTCTACGCCCTCCGGCAAAAGACCGGTGAGCCCTGCACGCAGTGCCGTCAAAAATTCTTCTTTACGCATTGTTTTTGTCCTCCCTTGTCACAAATTCGTAGATGGAAACGATCTCGTTCCACTCGGCTTTGAAATCTTCAAGCCGCTTTTGCCCCTGCTCCGTGATGTGGTAATACTTGCGCAGGCGGCCGTTGTGCTCGGCAGAATGCACCGAGAGCAGCTGTGCGGCCTCCAATCTTCGCAGAATGGGGTATAAGGTCGATTCGGAAAGCTCCACATACGGCTTCATGTCTTTGATGATTTTGTAGCCGTAGGAGTCTTCCTGCTTGATCGCCGCGAGCACGCACACATCGAGCAGCCCGCGCTTGAGCTGAATGTCCATTTTGCATCCCCTTTCCGAGATACCTCTCTTTGCACAATACTATACAACGCATAGTAATACTTGTCAAGGGGAAATCTGCATTTTTACAAAAAAATCCCGCCGAAAGATCGGCGGGATCCAGAAGATATAGGCGGGTAAATCAAATGCGGGATTCGGAGGTGCTTTTTTTGTTCTGTTCCTGTACGTCTTTTTTGTTGAGGTACAGGAAATAAATGACATTTAAGACGATGCCGACCGTGGTCGCGATGGGGGCGGCCGGTTCAGTGTTTCACCGATGTCAGATCATAACTAACTTTGGTAATGATTAGAACGTAAAAAGAAAATGTCAAGGTTTCAAAGAAAAATCGGCACGGTGTACCTGCCTTTGGCGTAAACTGGTTTAAGATACACCTGCGGGTGTGCCTTGGGAACGGAAAGGGGGTGGTGGCATTCGTATCGTTTCGCCGCCCGTGCCGCTGACGTTTTGCTTTGAGACCGTGGGGCATTTGATGGATGCGGTGGAGCGTGCCGTGCACACGCTCCATGTTCTTTCTTCGGCGCTGGGGCGGATCGGCAGCCGGTTTTTCCTGTGTGTGACGGTGCGGTTTTCAGAGCGCATCGCGGCGCGCAGCCTGTTTACGGAGTATGGGGAGTACGTCGGCGCGGGTGCGCTGACGGCGGCTTATATAGCAGAGCGGGCGGAAACATTCATCCCGAACGCCGCTGCCCGCATGACCAGGTATTTTTAAAGGCTCGTCGGTTTTGCCGACGAGCCTTTAAAAGTTAAAGTCCCAATGCTGTTACGACTTTATTTACAGTGTCCTTATCCGCGCCGGTGGCGAAAAGAATCGTGGTGCCGTTGCGGTAGAGTACCGTTGTGAGGTCGTCGCCTTTATACGTGTAGCGGTTGTATTCGCTGGAATCGACCGCCTTGCCCTCGGAGGTCTTGACGCTTGAAAGCATCTGCGCGTAGTTCGTTTTGGCACTGTCCGTGGAAGCGAATGTGAAAAAGCCTAAGGAGTAATCATCGCCCGAAACGGTCAGCGCTTTTGTGATGACGCTGCTGTCAAACTGGTCGGAAACGTCCGTTACTTCGCAGTCGGCAGCTTCGCAGGCGGACTTGAATTGCGCATCTGTGATGACGGTGCGGCCCGCGCAGCCGGAAAACACGATGCACGTGAGCAGAACGGACACGGTGACGAAGAGGGGAACCTTCTTTAAAATATGCTGTTTCATGGTATTTATCCTTTCCGGTTGCCGGTTACCCGGCTTTTTTACAGTGATTGATAAAAAGAAAGAGCAGAACGGTCAAAAAGAATCCGGTCGAAAAGCCGGCGGTGTCGATCCACACATCGGAAACAAGCGAACCGCGGCCGGAGAAAATTTGAATGGTCTCATCCGTGACGGCGCACAGCATGCCGATGAGCGGAAAGTCGAGAAGATTGCGCCCACACTGGAGATTTTTGCCGTTTTTATCGTGCTGCAGGCCGAGCAGAAGCGAAAATTCCACGCCCAGAAGGCCGTATTCCGAAAAATGCGCCGCCTTGCGCAGCAAAAATTCGCTGATTTCTGTGTGCAGAAGCTGCTCGAGCCACGTTTTTAAGGAGCCGCTCATGCCGCCGGAGACCGCGCGGCTCTGCATGGAGTTGCTCCAGATGAACGCAAGCGTGAGCGCAATGAGAATGCCGAGCACCCATCGCACGCGGGTATTGTGCATTGTTTGTTTCATGCGGAATCCTTTCGAGATATTTTCTCCATTTTACCACGCGCGCGCCGGTTTCTCAATGCTGTCACAGAAATTTAATTTTTATATGACGCCAAAGCGCCCTTGACTGCTTGCGGCGGTGCGGGGGATATGTTATACTTATACTGATATTGTAAATTTGCGCAGGAGGTGACGGCGATGCGCGGAAAACTGAAAAAACTTTTTGCAGCGGTGCTCGCCGTGCTTTTGGCGCTTTCTTTTTCGGGGTGCAGCGAGCTGACGGGTCTTGATGCGCAAGCGCTGATGTCTCCGCCAAGGACGACGGCAGACAGAGAAGCGATATATGCCCTGATGGGCGGCGGCGTGGGTGACGTGACGCTCGTTTACCCGAAATACGGCGATTACCGCTCGGCGATCATCTCGCGCGATTTAGACGGGTGCGGCACTTCGGAGGTCGTGAGCTTCTGTGCAAACGGCGACGCGGGCGGCACGCGGCTGGAATTTTTTAAGAAAAACACGGACGGTGTTTGGAGCTCTATGGCGCGGTTTACCTCGGCGGCAACGCAGGTGGACAAGGTGTTTTTCGGTGATCTGACGGGCGACGGTATGGACGAGATCATCGTGGGCTGGGGAGATCCGCTCACGGCGACGGCAAGCGTTTCGGTTTATTATGTGGACGGAGACACGATCCGCGAATTCTCCATGACAACGGTCTCTTACAGCGAAATGCTGCTGACGGATTTTGACAGCGATAATATAAAAGAGCTGTTCGTTTTGCAGGCGGCGCAGACGAGCGGAGAGGAGATTATGGCGCTTGGCGGGTTATACCGCTTTGACGGCGACCAGCCGTATGTCTCCAAAACCGTGCCGCTCGATGCGGCGGTGACGCGTTACACCTCCGTAAGCTTTTCGCAGGTAAATTCCTGGCGGCGCGCAGCGGTGCTGGACGGCGTGAAAGCGGACGGGCACATGCTGACGCAGGTCATTGGGTATGACGAAGCGTCGGACAGACTCATTTCGCCGCTGTCGAACGAAGAAAACGCGACAGATCGGCCAACGGCGGCCGCAGCGGTCTCGCGCGATGTGAATAAGGACGGCATTTTGGAGATTCCAACGGCGAAGTTGACGATAAACGGCAGCGAAACGACGGCGGATTCCACCGGGTATGTCATCACGTGGAACACGTATAGCTTACAGGACAACACGTTGACGCCGGTGTGCGCGAGTATTTTGAATACGGCGGAAAACTACAACCTGTTTTTGCCGAGCAGCGAGGATAACTACGGCTGCCAAAATGACACCGTGACCCGCACAGCGACATTCTTTACGTATACGCAGATCGGCTTTAACGGCAATTATCTCGGCCGGGAGGATAAGTTCTCCATTCGGGTATATACGGAGGAAGACTGGGCGGAAAAAGAACAGGATGACGAAGATATTCTGTTGAGCAGCTCCGCCGGGCGCGTGTATGTGCTGCGCATTTTGGACGATTCCATGGCGGAAAGCGACGAAAAAAAGCTGCAAAGCGGATTTGAAGTGCTGGAATAAATATAGACTGAAAATGGGGGACAGAAAGGGGAAACGAACATGAAAAAGATATTGGTGGCAGAGGACGAGCAGAATATCCGCGAGTTTGTGGTCATCAATTTAAAGCGCGCGGGGTACGACTGCGTGGAAGCCGCAAGCGGTGAGGAAGCCTTGCGCGTGTACGAGCAGGCCGGCGGCGATTTTGACGTGGCCGTGCTGGACATCATGATGCCCGGCAGTCTGGACGGCCTTGCCGTATGTAAGGAATTAAGACAGAAAAACGCGACCATCGGCATCATCATGCTGACGGCGAAAACGCAGGAAATGGACAAGGTGACGGGCCTGATGATGGGCGCAGACGATTATGTGACGAAGCCGTTCAGCCCCTCAGAACTCGTGGCGCGCGTGGACGCCGTTTACCGCCGTGTGGCACAGTTTACGAGAGCCGCAGAGCCGAATTTCTCCGAAGAGCTGCGCTCCGGCCGCTTCGTGCTGAACCTGCGCAACCGCTCATTCACAAAAGACGGCAACCCCGTGGAGCTGACACAGGTGGAGTTTCAGATCATGGAATACTTCATCTCAAATGCCGGTAAGGCGTTAAAACGCTCCGAAATTCTAAAGCACGTCTGGGGCAGCGGATATGTCGGTGAGGAAAAAATCGTAGACGTGAATATTCGCAGATTAAGAATGAAGATCGAAGACGAGCCCTCGAACCCGAGACATGTTGTCACCGTGTGGGGCATCGGCTATCGGTGGGATAAGTAATCAAAAGGTTGCGTGAAGGCAAACGAATGAAGTCTTTGATTAAACTTTCTTCAGAAAGTTTATGGGGTCTCGGGGCAAGGCCCTGAGGCGTCGTCCGCAGACGACGAAATCTTTTTGCCTAATAAAAAACTAGGAAAGTCGGTTCAACAGCCCGGTGGACTGTCGAACCGCAGAAAACCCAGTTGCATGGGTTTTCTGATGACTTGCAGGGCAAGTCATTTAAAAATACTGGTAACTACAAAAAGAAGCACAGAAAGGAGGAAAGCGCGTGTTCAAAAAAGGCATCGCAAGACGCTGGCTGTTTAACAGCCTCGGTGTGATGATTTTATTATTTACAGCCTGTATTGCAGCGCTTTCTTTCGTTGTGCAGAGCTATGCCTATAACGGCATACAAATGACGCTCATCGGTCGCAGCGACGAGCTGCCCACCGTGCTTTCCGGCAGCATGAAAACCGTAAGCGAGTTTAACGCTGCAGCCAGAAGCTACACCGAAAATTTCCCGGATAAAGACCTCATGGAGGTCATGGCGGTCTCGCGTTCGGGCAGCATTTTGTCTACCTCCTCCGGCTTTGCGCCGGACCAAAACCAGAGCAAGCCCGATTTTGAAAGCGCCTTGCACAGCGAAAACGGGTACGGCTATTGGATCGGCAAGCTCGCGAGCGGCGAGAAGGTCATGGCCGTCTCGCGCGTGGCGCGCGGCGCAAACGGCGCGGTGCTCGGCGCGGTGCGGTACATCGTCTCTATGGAGCGCGCAGACCGGCAGATTACGTATGTTGTGCTGGTTTTGATCGGCATCGGTGTGCTCATTTTGGTGCTCGTCACGCTTTCGGGCATCTATTTTGTGCGGTCTATTATCACGCCCATTCGGGAACTCAATGCTACGGCGGAAAAAATTGCAAAGGGCGATTTTGACGTGCGCGTCAAGAAAGAGAAGGACGACGAGCTCGGCGCACTGTGCGACTCCATCAACGACATGGCGGCAGAGCTTGGCACAGCGGAAAAAATGAAAAACGATTTCATTTCCTCTGTTTCGCACGAGCTGCGCACGCCGCTGACGGCTATTAAGGGTTGGGCGGAAACGCTGCAAACAGGCGGCATCGGCCGCGAAACGTATGATAAGGGCATGAACGTCATCGTGCGCGAGGCAGAACGTCTTTCCGGCATGGTGGAGGAGCTTCTGGATTTTTCCCGCATGCAAAGCGGCAGAATGCGGCTGATCCTCAAGAAGATCGATCTTTTGGCGGAGCTGGATGAGGCCGTGTATATGTTCACCGACCGCGCGCGAACGGAGCATAAAAACCTCATTTACGATGAGGAAGACACGATGCTTTCGCCGATTTTGGGCGATGTGAATCGCCTGCGGCAGGTGTTCATCAACGTCATCGACAACGCTTTGAAATACACGAATCCCGGTGGTACGGTGCGCGTTTCCGCGTATGAGGACGACGGGTTTATCCGCGTCATCATCAAGGACAGTGGCTGCGGCATCCCGGCGGAGCATCTGCCAAACGTCAAAAAGAAGTTCTACAAAGCAAACCAAAATGTGCGCGGCAACGGCATTGGCCTCGCCGTCGCAAATGAGATCATGGAGCTGCACTCCGGCTCGCTTGATATTGACAGCGAAGAAGGCATGGGAACCACGGTCATCATCACGATACCGACCATGAAAAAGCTTGAGATGAATCCCGAGCTTTCCAATACAACGCAGATTCCCACTGCCACCGCGCAGGTGCAGGTCGTGGAGAGAAAACAGGATTAAATATTGTTTATAAGCAAAAGGAGAAAGAATGGCAAAACGCGTAACATCTATCGGCGGGCAGGCCTTGCTTGAGGGCATTTTGATGGTTGGCCCGAAGAAAAACGTAGCGGCTTTTTGTGACGAAGCCGGAAATATTACAACGGAGGAGGTTTCCGCGCCGTCGCTGCGCGAAAAATACCCCATTTTGAAAAAGCCGTTTATACGCGGCGTGTTCTCTATGGTGGATACCTTGCGCCTCGGTATGAAGGCGCTGACGCTTTCGGCGGATAAAGTGGGCGGCGAGGAAGAGGAAGAGCCCTCGAAATTTGAAAAGTGGCTCGAAAAGAAATTCGGAGACAAGGTGATGAATGCGGTCGTCGCCGTGGGCGGTGTGCTGGGCGTGGCGCTTGCGGTGCTGCTGTTCTTCTTTTTGCCGGCGGTGCTCTTTAACGGGCTGATGATGCTCACGGGCGACGGCATCAGCGGTTGGCGTTCGGTGTTTGAGGGTCTTTTACGTATCGTCATTTTTGTACTGTACATTGTTGTCATCTCTAAAATGCCGGAGATTGACCGCACATTCCGCTACCACGGCGCGGAGCACAAGACGATTTTCTGCTATGAAAACGACCTGCCGCTCACCGTGGAAAATGTGCGGAAGCAAAAGCGCTTCCACCCGCGCTGCGGCTCCAGCTTTATGATCTTAATGCTTTTGCTCGGCATCATCATCGGCTTTTTCATTCCGTTTTCCAATCCGTTCCTGCGCACATCCTGTAAGCTCTTGTGCCTGCCGATCGTTGTCAGCATCGGTTATGAGCTCATCAAGCTTTGCGGCAAGTACGATAACGTGCTGACGCGCATCATTGCGGCGCCGGGCCTGTGGTTTCAGCGTTTGACCGTAAAAGAGCCGACCGACAAGATGATGGAAGCCGCTATTGCGGCGATGAAAGCGGTTATCCCGGAAAACGGCGAGGATATTATCCGATGACGCTGAGCGAGCTGTACCGCGCAGCGAAGACGGCGCTTGAACCCGTCACGGAAGACCCGACGTTTGAAGCCGCGTGCCTTTTGGAGCATTTCTGCGGCGCGAACCGCACAGAGTTATGGTTGCACGGCGATAAGCCGGCGGAGTCTGAAGCGGAGCAAGCGGTGCTTTCCGCACTCGAAAAGCGCAAAACGGGCGAGCCGCTGCAATATCTGCTTGGCGAGTGGGACTTTATGAGCCTGACGCTTTCCTGCGGAGAGGGCGTGCTGATTCCGCGCGAGGACACCGCTGTTTTGGTGGAAGCAGTGTGCAAGCGTTTGTCGAAAACCGAGAATTTGCCGAAGGGGCTTGACCTTTGCGCCGGCACGGGTGCGGTGGGGCTTTCCATCGCGAAAGAAGCACACGCCGAAGTGACGGAAGTGGAGCTGTACGACGGCGCATTCAACTATTTAAACGAGAATTTGGCGCGTTACCCGGAGCTGCCGGTGACGGCGGTAAAGGGCGACATGTTAGATAAAGCTTTTGCGGAGACGCTGCCGGATGGGTTCGATTTCATCGCGTCGAACCCGCCGTATATTGAAACAAGCGAGCTGCCGCTTTTGCAGCGCGAAGTGCAGAAAGAGCCGAAAACGGCGCTGGACGGCGGCGTGGACGGCCTCATCTTCTACCGCGCGATCTGCGATATTTGGGCGAAAAAATTGCGCCCGAACGGCGTGCTTGCCGTGGAAATCGGTGAGACGCAGGGGCAGGCGGTAAAGGCACTGTTTGAAGCCGCCGGTCTGCGCGATGTGCGGATTCACAAGGACTTGGGCGCGCTCGACAGGGCGGTTTCGGGGGTTAGATAGAATAAGTCGATTTTTTAAAGGCGGCTTTGGCCGCCTTTCGGGAAACCCTACTAAGGGGGGTCCCTCGGACGAAACGTCCACCGGAAGTTTCGTCTTTCCTTCCTGACTTTGCGAATGCAAAAAGATTTCGCTTTCTGCGGAAAGCAACATAGGGCGCTACCCTAAGAACCTGCAAGCTTTTGAAAAAGCTTGAGCAAAACTTTTAACCATGGTTTTCTTTAGCTATGCAATAATTTTATCCGAAAGGAAGTTTTTCAAATGGTAAAGCATGTTTTAATGATCAAACTCAAGGACAATTCCAAGGAGCAGTGCGAAAAGCTGCGCGATCTTTTTATGACGATGAAGGGCCGCGTGCCGCAGGCACTTGACGTGGAAGCCGGTGCGGATTTTCTCCACTCCGAGCGCTCCTTTGACGTCTGCCTGACCGTTACGCTCGAGAGCCCCGAGGCGCTCGAAGAATACCAGAAAGACCCGTACCACTGCAACACGGTGAAGACCTATGTTGCGACAGTTCGCGAAAAGGCGGTTGCGGTCGATTACATCGTTTGATTGAACAAAATTCACGCGGCGCTGTGCGGCTTTTGCATGGCGCTGCTTTTTTACACGGCTTGTTGCTGAAGCCGAAATAGCGCCAAATTAGCCAAAAAAGAATAGGAAAATTCGGCGTTTATACCCCTCGAAAACGACATATGGGCATTGAATTGCAGCATTTTATCCGATATAATGGTAATTAAAGTGTCTTTTGGAGGGAGCGATTTTGTGGTTCGCAATATGACGAAGGGCAGCCCGGTAAAGCTTTTGTTGGCATTTGCACTGCCTTTGCTTGTTGCCAATGTGTTTCAGCAGTTATACTCTGTGGCGGATGCTATGGTGCTCGGCCGCGGTGTAGGCGTCAACGCGCTTGCGGCGGCGGGTTCCACGGGTTCGGTATATTTCTTTATTTTTGGTTTCATCAACGGTTTGACGCACGGGTATTCCATTTTGATTTCGCAACGCTTCGGCGCAGGCGACGAAAGCGACATGCGCCGCACGGTGATGAACGCGGGCTACCTCGGCTTTATGAGCGCTGCGGTCATCACGGCGTTAAGTCTCATTTTCTCGCGCCCGCTCATGACACTGATGGGTACGCCGACCGATATTTTTGACGACGCGCTTTTGTACATCCGCATTGTTTTCATCGGTATTTTCACGACGGTGTTTTACAATACGCTTTCGAGTATTCTTCGAGCGCTCGGCGACAGCATGTCGCCGCTCATTATCATTCTCATCAGCTCGGCAGTGAACATCGGGCTGGACATTCTGTTTGTCATGGCCTTTAAATGGGGTGTGGCCGGCGCTGCGTGGGCGACCGTTTTGGCACAGCTGCTTTCCGGCCTGATGTGTCTTTTCGTGTTGCGCCGTATGCCGGTTTTGCGGTTTAAAACCGGCGAAAAGCGCATGGATAAGTCTATTATTTTTGGCTTATTGAAGCTTGGTTTGCCGGTCGGAATTATGAATTCCATTACGGCGATCGGCGGTATGATCTTGCAGGGTATTGTGAATGGTTTAGGTTCTACGATTGTGGCAGCATATACGGCGGGCTCGAAAATCTTCGGTCTTGCGGAACAGCCGTGCAACATCATCGGGTTATCCCTTGGCACGTATGTCGGGCAGAACCTCGGCGCGGGACGCGTTGACCGCATTAAAGTCGGCGTGCGCCGCAGCATTTTGATGGTGCTCATCGTCGATTTCTTCATCGGCGGCGCAATGATTCTGTTCGGCCGCCAGCTGACGGCGGTGTTCGTCTCCGGCGTGGAGCAGGCGGTCATCGAAGCTTCGTATCCGTATTTGCTGTGTTGCGGTGCGATGATGTGGGTGCTGGGTTTGCTGTTCGTCTACCGCTTTTCCCTGCAAAGTCTCGGCGACACGGTGGTGCCGATGCTCTCCGGTGCGCTGGAGCTAATTCTGCGCATTTCCGTTGTGCTCGTGCTCTCTAAAGTGTTCAATCTGGGCTTTCTTTCCATCTGCATTGCAGAGGTCTCCGCGTGGTTCGGCGCGGCGGCACTGCTGTGCGTGACATATTACATTCGTATTCACAAATTGCCGGAAAAACTTTCGGCGAAATCATGAGGGGTTTATGGCAAAAACAGAACGTATTCAAAATATGACAAAAGGCAGCCCTGCAAAGCTGATCTTCACCTTTGCGATACCGCTGATGCTGGGCAACGTGTTTCAGCAGTTCTACACGGTGGTGGATACCGCCATTGTGGGGCAGGCGCTCGGCGTAAACGCGCTGGCGGCGCTCGGTGCGGCGGACTGGCTGAACTGGCTCGTGTTGGGGCTTATCCAAGGCTTTGCGCAGGGCTTTTCCATTTACATGGCGCAGCGTTTCGGCGCGGAAGACCACGAGGGTCTTAACCGTTCCATTGGCGCGACGATCTCGCTTTCGGCGGTCATTTCAATCTTGACCGTCATTCTGAGCCAAGTCGCCATGGCACCCGTGCTGCGCGCCATGAACACGCCGGAGGAGATCATCGGCGGCGCGTTCACATACCTGCGCATCATGTTTGCGGGTATACCCATCATCATGGCGTATAACGTGCTTGCAAGCATCCTGCGTGCGCTCGGCGACAGCAAAACGCCGCTGTATGCCATGGTCATTGCATCTATTCTGAATATCGGGCTTGATCTGCTGTTTGTTATGGTGTTCCACTGGGGCATTGCGGGTGCGGTCGTCGCAACGGTCATCGCACAGCTTTTTGCAGCGCTTTACTGTTTGCGCGCTGTGCTGCACGTGAAGGTCATCCACCTGAAAAAAGAGTATTTCCGGCTCAATCCGGAAATAGCAAAGCGCCTTTTGGGACTCGGTACGCCGGTCGCCGCACAGAATGTTATCATCGCCGTGGGCGGCATGGTGGTGCAGTCGGTCGTCAACCGCTACGGCACGCTGTTCGTGGCGGGCTTTACGGCAACGAATAAGCTGTACGGTATTTTGGAGATTGCCGCCGTTTCGTTCGGCTACGCCGTGACGACGTATGTCGGGCAGAATCTCGGCGCGGGGCTTTTAGACCGCGTGAAAAAGGGTATGCACTCCGCAACGTGGATCGCTTTGCTGACCTCGGTCGTCATTACGGTTTTTGTGCTGATTTTCGGAAAATACGGCATCGCACTGTTTATTTCCGGCACGGCGGAGGAAGTGTCGATCTCGTCGCAGGTGGCAATACACTATCTTAATATCATGAGTATTTGTCTGTCTATCCTCTATATGCTGCACATTTACCGCTCCGCGCTGATGGGGCTTGGCGATACCATCATGCCGATGGCTTCGGGCATCATGGAGTTTTTGATGCGTATTGGCGTGGCGTTGTTTCTGCCGCTTATTATCGGGCAGGAGGGGATTTTCTATGCAGAGATCACTGCTTGGGCCGGTGCGGCTATTTTGCTTGTCACGACGTATTTTTTGAGAATGCATAAGCTGACGAGAGAACTTGACACAAGCCAGAGTAAAGCGGGCGAATAAAAGAAGCCTTTCAGAAAAATATGAAGCTAAAAAGCGTGCAGAAAACAAAATCTGTGCGCTTTTCTTTATTACATGCGCATAAGAACGCGGCAAAGACTAAAGAATGAAGAATGTGAAACTCACTCTTGAAGTTTGTCCGTACAACCTGTATACTGGGTGTAGATTACGCGCGGGAAGTCGCGCTGACGGAGGTATTTTATTATGAGACCCCTTACACCGAAATTTCCGAAGCTGCTGCATGGCGGCGATTATAATCCCGAACAATGGCTGCGCTACCCCGAGATTCTCAAGCAGGACGTGGAGCTGATGAAGAAAGCGGATATCAACTGCGTGTCGGTCGGTATTTTCTCCTGGGCACATCTGGAGCCGAATGAGGGCGAATACGACTTCGACTGGCTGGAGAAGATCATCGACAATCTCTACAAAAACGGCATTTATACCGTGTTGGCCACACCGTCCGGTGCAAAGCCGCTTTGGATGAGCGAAAAGTATGAGGAGATTCGCCGTGTGCAGAATAACGGTGTGCGCGACCTTTCCGGCGCGCGCCATAACCACTGCTATACATCCCCCGTGTACAGAGAGAAGACCCGCGAGATGGATAAGCGCCTTGCAAAGCGCTTTGCAAATCACCCGGGCGTCATTTTGTGGCACCTTTCTAATGAGTACGGCGGCGAGTGCTACTGCCCGCTGTGCCAACAGGCGTTCCGCGATTGGCTGAAAAAGAAGTATAAGACGCTCGACAACCTGAACCACGCGTGGTGGACGGACTTCTGGAGCCACACGTATACGAGCTGGGACCAGATTCACGCGCCGCAGCCGAACGGCGAAATGAACGTGCACGGTCTGATGCTCGATTGGAAGCGCTTTGTCACGTACCAGACCGTCGATTTCATGAAAATAGAGCGCGACGCCGTAAAGGAAGTAAACCCGGATATCCCGGTGACGGCGAACCTGATGGGCTTCTACGACGGCCTCGATTACTTCAAGTTCGGCCCGGAGCTCGATGTTGTTTCCTGGGACAACTACCCGCAGTGGCATACGACCGACAACGTAGAGATTGCGGTCTCTTCCGCGATGGCGCACGACGTAATGCGTTCGATCAAGCACGAAAACTTCCTTTTGATGGAAAGCACGCCGAGCATGACGAACTGGACGCCCATCAGCATGCTGAAGCGCCCGGGTATGCACCTGCTTTCCTCCATGCAGGCGGTTGCACACGGCTCGAATTCCGTGCAGTATTTCCAGTTCAGAAAAAGCCGCGGCTCCTGCGAAAAGTTCCACGGCGCGGTCGTCGACCATGTCAGCCATGGCGGCGTGTTCGACTCCGTCACGAACGAGAACACCCGTGTGTTTAAGGACGTGCAGTCCGTCGGCGCTGAGCTGAAGATCATGAATGAGCGTAACGACGTATACGGCACCGAAGTCAAGCCGCAGGTCGCTATTGTATACGACGTGGAAAACCGCTGGGCGCTGGATGCTGCCGCGGGCCCGCGCAACAAGGATAAAGACGAAAAATATGTGGAGACACTCTTGACGCACTACCGTCCGTTCTGGGATAAGGGCGTGCAGGTGGACATCGTCGATATGGACGGCGATATCTCGAAATATAAGCTTGTCATTGCGCCGATGCTCTATATGTACCGCGCAGGCTTTGAAAAGAAGATGCGCAAGTTCGTCGAAAACGGCGGCACGCTCGTCACAACGTACTGGAGCGGCATTGTGGACGATACCGACCTGTGCAAAATGGGCGGCCTCCCCGGCGACATGATGGACGTGTTCGGCGTGTGGAACGAAGAAATCGACAGTCTGCCGGACGGCATGAAGAACGGCATTGCGTTTAACGGCAGCCGTTACGATGCTATGGAGCTTTGTGCACGTATCCACCCGCTGACGGCGGAGGTGCTCGGCACATATGAAAAAGATTTCTACGCAGGCGAAGCGGCGCTGACGAAAAACAAGTTCGGCAAGGGCGAGGCGTATTACATTGCGGCCCGTACCGGCAGCGATATGCTTTCTGTACTGTACGGCGAAATGATTGAGACGCTGCACATTGAAAAAGCGCTCGATTGCGCCCTGCCGCACGGCGTAACGGCACACATCCGCCACGGCGAAAAGGAGAATATCATTTTTGTAGAAAACTACACGGAAAGCGGAAAAACCGTGGAATTGCCGCGCGACTACAAGTTGTACGGTACAGATCAAACGGTAAATTCAATCAAACTCGCTCCGTTTGGCATTGCCCTCTTATCGGATTTAACAAAAGTTTAATATTTTGCGTATTTGCTGTGGAAATTCTCGCTATTTTGTGCTATATTGAAATAGACAAGAGCCGACATTGTTCGTGTAAAACGGACAGGCAAATAACGGAATATGCAGTTTGAAGGAGTAATCAAATGGCAATGGAATCACAGACGTTTTTCAGTGTAGAGAATCGCGTAGCACCGCTTGGCATCGTACCGCTTGCCGGTGCGCGTGAGCTTTCCGAAAAGGTTGAGGCCCATCTGGTGCGTTGGGCAAAGCGTGCCGGTATGGATGTGGACACGTTTATCATCGAAAACAGCTGCCCGCGTTTCTCTTCCGGCGACAGCAAGGGTCTTATCAAGTCGACCGTGCGCGGCTATGACCTGTTCTTTGTTGTAGACGTAGGCAATTATAGCCTGACCTACAACTACTTCGGCAACGAGAACCACATGTCCCCGGATGACCATTATCAGGATTTGAAGCGTCTCATTCAGGCGGCAAGTGGTAAGGCACACCGCGTTAACGTCGTGATGCCGCTGCTTTACGGCGGCCGTCAGCACCGCCGCAGCTACCGCGAGTCTTTGGACTGCGCATACATGCTGCAGGAGCTTCAGCAGATGGGCGTTTCCAACGTTTTGACTTTCGACGCACATGACCCGCGCGTGCAGAACGCTGTGCCGGTTATGGGCTTCGATAACCTGATGCCGACTTATCAGGTTTTAAAGAAGCTCTTCAAGGACTTCCCGGATCTTTCCACCGATAAGAAAGACTTCATGATCGTCAGCCCGGACGAAGGTGCGTTGAACCGCAACATGTACTATGCTTCCGTGCTCGGTGTGGACATGGGCATGTTCTACAAGCGCCGCGATTATTCCCGCATTGTAGACGGCCGCAACCCGATCGTCGCACATGAGTACCTCGGTACCCCGGTTGAGGGCAAGGACGTGTTCGTTGCCGATGACATCATCTCTTCCGGCGAGTCCGTGCTCGACATCGCAGAGAACGTCAAGGCCCGCAAGGCACGCCGCTTCTTCGCTTACGGCACGTATGCCATCTTCACGAACGGCCTCGCAAAGTTTGATAAAGCGTATGAAGAGGGCCTCATCGACGGCATCTTCGGCAGCAACCTGACGTACCTTAACCCGGAATTGAAGAACCGCCCGTGGTTCCATGAAGTCGACGTTTCGAAGTACATCGCTTACTTCATCTCCGCTTTGAACCACGACGCTTCCATCAGCTCCCTGCTTGACCCGCACGCCAAGATCGATGCACTGCTCCAGAAGCGTGCGCTTGAAAAGGCAAAGATCATCGACGAGCAGCTCTAATTTTTGAATCACAACTAAAATAAACAGGGTATGCACTGTAAAAAAGTGCGTACCCTGTTTTTGTGTGCGCGTATTTTAAAAGAACCAAAAGAAAAAAGCCGCATAAAATGGCGCGGAGAGGTGATCTTTGGGCTTGCGTTTTTAAAGGGGCTGTGTTAAAATACTGTCATAAAGCAAACGCTGAGACCGAACGAGTACCCCGGGGGCAGTCGATAGAGAGCGGAGGTCATGGGCTGAAAGCCGCCGCAGAAAAGAGCCGGGCGAAGTGCATTCGCGAGCGGATGCGGTGAGCGAAAGTGAGCCGCATACGGGTACGGCACGTTACGCCGTTTGAGTGATAAACCGGAGTGGAACCGCGGATTTATTGTATCATGAATGTTTTGGTACATTTCGCCCCCGAGCGCCTATGTTGTGCGCTCGGGGCTTTTTGTTTTTAAGGAGAGATTCACGTCATGTTTTCTAAGTTAAAGGCGGAGCTTGACGCCGTGATGGCGCGCGACCCTGCCGCCCGCAGCCGTGCGGAGGTTTATTTTCTGTATTCCGGCTTCAAAGCGGTGCGGTCTTACCGCAAGGCAAACTGGTTTTTCCGCCATAATATGAAATTTATCGCGCGCTATATCTCGCAGCGCGCGCGCCGCAAAACGGGTATAGAGATTCACCCGGGCGCGACGATCGGCAAAAATCTGTTTATCGACCACGGTATGGGTGTCGTCATCGGCGAAACCACCGTTATCGGTGACAACTGCACGCTGTATCAGGGTGTGACGCTCGGCGGCACGGGCAAAGACCAGGGCAAGCGTCACCCGACGCTTGGAAATGACGTGCTCGTCGGTGCGGGCGCAAAGGTGCTGGGGCCGTTCCGCGTGGGTGATAACGCCCGTGTGGCGGCGGGTGCCGTGGTGCTGGATGCCGTACCCGATAACGCAACGGCAGTCGGTGTACCGGCGCGCATCGTGCGCGTGGGCGGCAAGCGTGTGATGGACAACAGCACGCTGGATCAGATCCACGTGGCCGACCCGGTGGCGCAGGAAATGTGCCGCATGCGGCTTGAAATTGAGCGCCTGCACGGCGAGCTGAACAGCTGCCGCAGAGAAAAAAGCAAGCTGACCGCACAGAAAGCGGAGAAGGATAAGGAAGAATAAGCAGAAAGGAAGCACCTGTATGCAGCTCTATAACACAAGAACACAGAAAAAAGAAGAATTTATTCCGCACGAAGCCGGCAAAGTCAAAATGTACACCTGCGGCCCAACCGTGTACCACTATGCGCACATCGGCAACCTGCGCTCGTACATCATGGAGGATATGCTGGAAAAAGCCTTGCGCTACCTCGGCTATGACGTGACCCGCGCCATGAACATCACGGACGTCGGCCACCTTTCCAGCGATGCCGACACCGGCGAAGACAAAATGCTCAAGGGCGCGCGCCGCGAGCATAAGACCGTCATGCAGATTGCGCAGTTCTATACCGACGCATTTTTCAGTGACTGCGAAAAGCTTGGCATCAAGCGCCCGGAGATCGTCGTTCCGGCGACGAGCTGCATCGATACATTCATCCACATGGTAGAGGTGCTCCTTGAAAAGGGCTATGCGTATATCGCGGGCGGCAACGTCTATTTTGATACCTCCAAGCTCGAAAACTATTATGTTTTCGGCAACATGGAGGAAGAGAGCCTCGCCGTAGGCGTGCGCGACAGCGTGGAAGAGGACGAAAACAAGCGCTCCAAGAGCGACTTCGTACTGTGGTTTACAAAGTCGAAGTTTGACGACCAGGAGCTCAAGTGGAATTCCCCGTGGGGCGTGGGCTACCCGGGCTGGCACATCGAGTGCAGCGGCATCAGCATCAAGTACCTCGGCGAATACCTTGACATTCACTGCGGCGGCATCGATAACGCGTTCCCGCACCACACGAACGAGATTGCACAGAGCGAAGCGTATCTCGGCCACCCGTGGTGCAAATACTGGTTCCACGTGCTGCACCTTTTGGACGCGCGCGGCAAGATGAGCAAATCAAAGGGCGATTTTCTCACGGTCTCGCTGCTTGAGGAAAAGGGCTACGCGCCGCTTGTATACCGCATGTTCTGCTTACAGTCCCATTACAGAAAGCCGCTGACGTTCTCGTTTGAGAGCCTTGACAACACCGCCACGGCGTATAAAAAGCTCGTTTCCCGCATTGCAGCGCTGAAAAACGAGGGAGAGCACGACGAAGCTGCCATGGAGCCGCTGCGTGCCTCGTTCCGCGCGGCGCTGGAAAACGATCTCAACACGTCCTTGGCACTCACAGCGCTGTACGACGTACTGAAAGCCAAGCTTTCCGACGCGGACAAGCTTGCGCTCATCAAGGAGTTTGACGAAGTGTTGTCCCTCGGCTTGCTGAAAGCTGCAAAGGCGCTGCGCGAGGAGCAGAGTGCGCAGAAGTCCGCTGTGCCGGAGGGCATGACCGCCGAGGAAGCCGCGGAGATTGAAGCGCTTATCGCAAAGCGCACGGAAGCCAGAAAGGCAAAGGACTGGGCAACTGCCGACGCGATTCGCGATGCGCTTGCCGCACGCCATATCGTTGTGAAGGATACCCCGCAGGGTATCACGTGGTCTGTGCAGGGCTAAAATAAGGAAATAAAGCAAAAGTCATAACCACTCCTCTTAGGTGTGGTTATGACTTATACAACAAAAGGGCACGGAGCTTTAAAACTCCGTGCCCTTGGTTTTTGCGGAACTTACGCGTTTTTGTTTTCTTTTTCGTCGTCGCAGCAGTGGCCTGTTTTGTGCTTGTGAATGTCTTCCGTACCGGCGGCAATGGCTTCCTCATAGTATTTACACTTATAATCGATTACTTTAAGCTGATCTTCAAGCTCCTTGATTTGTGCCATAACGGCCTCGCGGCGCTCAAGAAACAGGTTGTAGCGCTGCTCCAGGGTGGAGTCACCCATTTGTGCCCACACCGCGTACTGGCGAATATCTTTAATGGACATGCCCGTGCATTTTAAACATTCGATAATGCGCAGCATGGAAAGATCCTGTTCGGAAAACATTCTGTGGCCGGATTCCTTTCGCTCCAAAAACGGCAGGATGCCTTCTTTATCGTAATAGCGCAGCGTGGTCGCCGGGATGCCCGTGATGTCCGAGGCTTCCTTAATGGTGTACGTCATCTGCAAGCGCTCCTTTCTAAGTTAGATATAACTCTATATATAAGCATACGTTTTTTTGCGCGGTTTGTCAATGTGTTCGTGGAAAACTCCTGCACCAAAATTTCGGAAAAAAAGAACGCCCGGCAAGCTGCGTAAACAGCCGCAAGGCGCTCGGATACAGGTTAAAGCTTAAAACTCAAGTGTAACGGTATCGGATTTCGTGATCTCGTTCCACGTTGTGAGGTCGCAGAGGACTCTGCTTCGGAGGAAGCCGTGCTGCCGGCGCTGCTTTCGGAATCGTTGCTTCTGGCGCCGCCGTTACTTTCGCACGCCGCAAGAGAGAGAACAAGCAGTGCAGAAAGCAGGAAAGACATGAATTTCTTCATTTTAATTACTCCTCCTGCTTTTTGAGAAACACCGCGAAACATGCGGGAATTTCTCGGAAAACGGTGAAATTTATACCTACAACATTATATATGTAATGTCAATAGTTTTGAGCGCATTTTTTTGAAAAAATCGACGGAAAAAGCCATGCAGAAGAATTTTGCACAGGGTTTGCGTATAAGACAAAAACAAGATAAAATAATATTTAGTATACACAGAAAAGACAGGGGGTGCGGCATGAAAGAAAAAATTCAGCTGTTAGCGGCGGCGCTGGCGCTTATTTTGCTGCTTTGCGGCTGTGCGGCGTGGGGCACGGCATCAAACGACGCCAAGCCGGCGGCGGGCGATGTCACGGACAGTAACGCTGCGCCCTACGAGGTCCCCGCTTTTCGGGATTCCGTCTTCAACGAAGAGGAAGCGACCGCGTTCGGCAGCGGAGAGATTGACCTTTCCCAGCTTGAAGGCGGCATCATCGGCGTAAAAGAGCAGAGCGATACGCGATTAAAAATGCAGATTGTCTGCGGCGAGGATAAATATAACTATGATTTGCCGAACGACGGCACTGCGACATTTTTCCCGCTCAATATGGGAAACGGCACATACACGTTCCGCCTGATGGAGCAGGTGGGCGACAGCAAATACGCATGCATCGGGAGCGAAGACCGCGACGTGACGCTGAAAGATGAATTTCAGCCGTACCTGCGCCCGAACCAGATGGTGGATTACAACAAAAGCTCCGATTGCATCAAAAAGGTGAAAGAGCTGGCCGCAAGCTGCACCACCGATGCGGACATTGCTGCCGCCGTGTATGACTACATGGTGAAGAATATCCAATACGATACGGAAAAAGCGGCGACCGTGCAGAACGGCTACCTGCCCTCCCCGGATGAGACCTTAAAGACCGGCAAGGGTATATGCTTTGATTATGCAAGCCTTGCCGCCGCCATGCTGCGCAGCGAGGGCATTCCGTGCAAGCTCATCACGGGTTATGTGGGTGAGGAGACCTACCACGCGTGGAACAGCTTTTATGTGGAGAGCGAGGGGTGGATCACCGTGGAGATCCGCGCAAAAGCGGATGAGTGGCAGCGGGTGGACATCACCTTTGCCGCAGGCGGCATGCCCGCCGGGGAGATTCAAAACGATTCGGAATACACAACGCGGTTCACTTATTAAAGGAAAAGCGAAAGGACGAGGAACATGGCAGAAAAATTTTTGACTCAGGAACAGCTCAGCGTATTTTGCAGCAGCCTTGCAATGCTGCTGCGCTCCGGCGCGTCGCTTTCGGAGGCTTCTTCCCTGTTTGAGGAAGACGGCATGGACACCGCCTTGCGGCAGGCTTCTACCGAGATCAGCCTTTCGGTTGCGGCGGGCGAGACGTTTTCGGCAGCGGCGGAAAAGACCGGCGTTTTCCCGGAATACGCCTTGAGCGTTTTTAGCACGGCAGAGCTTTCTGGCCGATTGGACGAAGCGCTTGACCGCCTTGCAGACCACTATGACCGCCAAAGCGCGCTATACGACCGTTTGCGCAGCACCCTTACATACCCGGCCGCTTTGATGCTGATGATGTGCGGCGTGCTGGCGGTGCTCGTTTTTGCCGTGCTGCCCATGTTTGAGCGCGTGTATGACAATTTAACGGGCAGCCTGCTTTCATCTTCCTATGCTTATGTGCTCGCGGCGACGCTCATCGGGCGCATCAGCTTGGTGTTTGCGGGGCTTTTGGGCATCGTTTTGCTCGTTTTGGCGTTTGCTATGCGCTCCGATAAAGGTCGGGAAAAGCTCAGAAATACAATGGAAACGAGCCGCTTCACGCGCAAAGCTGCGTGGCTTTTGGCGGTCTCCGAGGTGATGGACACGCTCTCCGCCTTGCTTGCGAGCGGTACGGATGAAGACAGTGCGCTTGCGCTGTGCATCGAGCAGACGCGCCACAAAAAGCTGCACGAAGCGCTTGAAAAATGCCGTGAAGAAACACAGATGGGCGTCGGCATTGCGACGGCGTTTGCACACCAAAAGATATTGCCCGCCATGTACGGCAAAATGCTGCTTGGCGGTGCGAAGAGCGGCGAGCTCGTGCAGGTGACGGAAAACCTCGCGCGCCGCACGGCGCAGGAGGCGGAAAACGGGCTGTGCAGCGTCATCGACCGCACGGAGCCGATCTTGATCGGATTTCTCACCGCGTCTGTCGGTTTGACGCTTTTAAGCGTTATGCTGCCCTTGCTCGGCATTTTGAGCGCAATCTGAGGGAAAAGCTATGGGCATTTTGAATCGAAAAGTAAGCTTCCGGCTTTTCGCGGTCGGGCTTATTTTGGTGCTTGCGGTAATTTTTACCGCGGTGTGCGTGCCGGTTTTTCAGGAGGATATCCGCGAAACAGGCCGTGCCGCCGTGCGTGAAGCCGTTTTGCGCAGCGCCGTGGAGTGCTACACCTTAGAGGGCGCATACCCGGAAAGCCTTGAATATTTGGAAAAGCACTACGGGCTTACGGTCAATAAGAAAGAATACATCGTGACATACGAGGTTTTCGCCGATAACCAGCTGCCGACCGTTCAGGTGCTGGTGCGCGGCGAGGAATAAGGAGGGCGCATGACGGAACCGAAAAAGAGAAACAGCGCTTCTCTGATGCTGCTTCTGCTGTATGCATTGCTCATCGCATCACTTTTGGTGTTGACGCTTGCGGGCGCGCGGTTGTATTCCGATACGATGGATGCCCGCGACGCACACGCAAAGCAGCGCAGCGCGCTTTCGTATATTCAAAGCCAAACGGCAGCGTGCGGCGGCAAAGGGAACATCCGCCTGATCGACGGCCCGGAGGGCCCGGCGGTGTGCCTGCGCGAGCCGGAAAGCGACTTCGAAACGCGCATCTATTTATATGAAAACGCGCTGCGCACAGAGTTTTCACGGGTCACGGCGGAGATCAACCCCAATAACGCCGAAAAGCTGTGTGACCTTAAAACGTTTAAAGCCGAGCTTTCGGAAAACGGGCTTTTAACGATCACTGCGGACGGCATGACCGCCGGCGCGTATTGTGACGGAGGTGGCGCGGCATGATAGATTACGAGGAAAAGTGCAGTGAAACGCGCCACCGCATGGGCTTTATGACCCCACTGCTTGTGTTTGTTCTGGCATTTGTCGCGTGCTGCGGTGTCATTGCGTGCGTGTTTCTGCGCGCGGCCGTCATCAGCGATGAAGCGGCGAGGGAAAGCGCAGGCATTGCGCTGTGCCGCAGCGCCGCAGAGGAGTTTCGCGCGGGAGAGATCCCCGAAAACGGCGAAATAGCATATTTCACAAAAGATATGACAAGCTGTGCGGAAGCGGACGCTTACTATTATATAGAAACCGAAGTGACCGCCGCCGAGACCGAAACGGGAGCGTTGTATGCCGGGAAAATCATGGCGTACACGGCAGAGCAGAATAAAGAAATTTATGCGCTGAATGTACGGTGCTACCAACCGAAGGGGGGAACGCCATGAGTCGAAATCAATTCCGCATCGGCAGCATCGCGGTGCTGTTCGCGGTCGTTGTGCTGTGCGTCGCCATTTTCGGCGTGCTTACGGTGTCCTCTGCCGTATCCGATCGCCGTGCCGCAGAGCGCTACGGCGAGCACGTGGAAGTGCTGTATGCCTGCGAAAACGCCGGGCAAGACTGGCTTTCCGAAGCAGATGCGTATTTAAAGGGCGCGGGAGATCTGCCGGAAAACACGGAAGAGACCGAAACCACGCTCAAAACGGAAATCACGCGCGGCAACATGCAGCTTGAGATCTGCTTAAATAAGATAAACGGCAGCTATGAGATTGCAAAATGGCGCTGCACAGCGCGCTGGCAGCCGGATGACTCCCTGAACCTCGGGTAAGAAAGGCGGAGTACAATGAATATGACTGAAATTTTGAAAAGTGCCGTGGAGCGCGGCGCTTCCGATATTTTCGTGGTGGCGGGCCTGCCGCTGACGTATAAGGTGCGCGGCGAACAGCAGCGTGAAACGGCGGACGGCGCCTTCACGCCCGAAAAGACTGAAGCATTCGCAGCGGAAATCTATCGTCTTGCCGCGCGTGAGCCGCACTGCTTAAAGGGCAGTGCGACCGATGACGATTTTTCGTTCTCGCTCAGCGGTACGGGACGCTTCCGTGTGAATCTGTTCCGCCAGCGCGGCAGCATTGCCGCCGTGGTGCGCGTCATCCGCTTCGGTCTGCCTACGGCCGAAGAAGCGCACATTCCGCCGGAGGTCATGCGCGCGGCACAGATGAAAAAAGGCATCGTGCTCGTTACGGGCTCAGCGGGCAGCGGTAAGTCCACAACGCTCGCGTGTATCATCAACGAGATCAACCGTACGCGCACGGGACATATTCTGACGCTCGAGGATCCGGTAGAGTACATCCATCGCCACGATAAGTGCATTGTGAGCCAACGTGAGATCGGTTGCGACTGCCCGAGCTACGTCGCCGCTTTGCGCAGTGCGCTGCGCGAAAGCCCGGACGTGATTTTGCTCGGCGAAATGCGCGACAAAGAGACAATGGAAGTCGCGATGACCGCCGCCGAAACGGGGCAGCTATTGCTTTCGAGCCTGCACACCACCGGCGCGGCGAATACGATTGACCGCATCATCGACGCATTTCCGCCGAACCAGCAGGCGCAGATCCGCTTACAGCTTTCCATGGTTTTGCAGGCGGTCATCAGTCAGCAGCTCGTGCCCGGCGTAGACGGCACGCCCATCCCGGTGTTTGAAATCATGTATTCCACACTCGCGATACGCAATATGATCCGCGAAAGCAAAACGCATCAGCTCGATGCCGCCATCGCTTCCGGCGCGGCGCAGGGTATGCGCACCATGGACATGGCGCTTGCGGACCTTGTACGGCAAAAGCGCATCACAGAGGAGACGGCGCTTTACTACTGCGCGAACTATGAGACAATGCAAAAACGTCTGCAATTACTTTGAGTCATAGTTTTTAGCGTGACCTTTCGCCAAAAAAAGGTATTTTCTCCGACAAAAAAGTAAATACTTATGAGAAAAATCGCATTTTCCACCTTTCGGTGGATTACAAATACCGTGAAGCGTGCTATACTTTATGAAAAGAACAAGTTCGGAATATTATTTTTTCGCAATAGCCGGGGTGATATTTTGAACCGTTATTTCTGAAAGAGGGAGATGAACCGTTCATGAGTCGAACAGCGAAAGAAATTGAAACCACCGGGCTGCCGTGTGAAGCACAGAACGGTGAAACGATACAGGTTGTGCCGAAGGTCTATGTGACCATGTTCGGCAAGTTTACATTAAAGCAGGAAGGCATGGAGGTTCCGCACGCCGTGAGCCTCACGGGACGTTCCAGAAGACTGTGGACGCTTACGGCGTACCTTATTCTGAACAGAAATCGCGGCGTTTCTGCGCAGGAGCTCATCGACCTGCTGTGGCCGGAAGCCGAAAACGATAACCCGTTAAGCACGCTGCAAAATAATGTCAGCCGCGCAAGGGCTGCGCTGGCAGAGCTCGGCTTTACGCACGCAAAGGTTATAATCCATAACGAAAAGGGCTATTATCGCTGGGCGCCGGACCGCGAGACGCAGCTTGACGTGGAGCAATTTGAAACACTTGCAAAGGCAGCGCTTGCCGAAGAAGATATGGAAAAATCGGTTGCCCTGGCGCAGGAAGCCGTGGCGCTTTACACCGGCGACTTTCTTACGGAAAGCGCAGCGGAGTTCTGGTGCATCAACCTCAACACGTATTACCGCTCGCTTTATACGCGCCTATGTCGCGCGGCGGTGGATCGCCTTTTGAAGCTCGGACGCATTACGGATGCGGAAAAGCTATGCACGGGCGTTATCCGTTTAGATCCCGCCGCAGAGGAATTCAGCGTGTTTTTGATGCAGGCGCTCATAAAAAACAAAAACCCGAAAAAAGCGCTGGAACACTATGATTACATCGCTTCGCTGTACCGGGAGGTCTACGGTGTTTCGCCTTCGGCGGAGCTGGAGGCGCAGAAGGCGCTTGCGGTGCAGGAGCTTTACGGCAGCGAGACGAGTGAAGACGATATTCAAACGTTCCTGCTTGAAAAAGAACAGGAAACCGGTGCGTTTTGCTGCGATAACAACGTTTTCCGCGAGATTGTAAATCTGCAGGTGCGCGAGATGCGCCGAAACGATACCCCTGCGGCGTTGATGATTGTGCGGCTTGCAAACCGCTCGATAGACCCGGAAAAGCGTGCTATATATATGAAGCAGATGGAAGTGACGCTTTTAAACGAACTGCGCGCGGGCGATCCGTTCACAAAGGTGGGCGCAAACCAGTTTTGGGTGCTGCTGCCGGGTGCGACCGGCGAAAACGGCGGGCTCGTTTCCCGCCGTGTGTTCAATCGGTTCCAAAAGGAATACCCGAAAAGCGGTGCGGCCTACACCTTTAAATCGCTCGACCTGCGCCACATACATATGAGCGCAGAAGAAAAAGCAACGGAGAAAACGGAGCGCCGAAAGGCCTAAAACCGTCACCTGAAAAAAATAAACCGGTTGACGCAACACAGTTAACAAAAAAACTTCTTAATCATAGCGTTCTCATAGCACCTTTGTGTAAAATAGAATCACAAAATACAAAAGGGAGGGGTTAGGTGAAAGAAAATCGTATGCTACCGATCGGCACAGAGACCTTCCGTATCTTTGTGGATGAAGCGGAGGACGGTGTCATCCGCGGCAGGGTCTCCGGCGGGACGCTCCCGGAGGAAACCCTATTCCGAAGTCTTTCACGCCTGATCCTGCTTTTGGAAGAGCAGATGGATACAGGCGGCGCGCCGAAAGCTTCTCCCATAAAATGTACGGAAACACCCACGTTTGAACTGGACATCCTGTTCCGCCAGAATTACAGTTGGCAGGGAAGACTGCGGTGGACAAAAGGCGGAAAAGAGGCCGCGTTCCGCAGTGTGCTGGAGCTGCTCATCCAAATGGAAACGGTTTTGGCACAGTAACACACATCAATTTAGGAATCCATATTTGTTATAAAACGGACAAATCACAGGATTGGAGGAAAACACTATGAAAAAGAAGATCATCGCCTTGTTGCTGAGCGCATGTATGCTGGTTTCGGCATGTCCTACGGGCGCGTTTGCAATGAGTGATGAGGAAACGAACACCTACACTGCAACAGGGGATTGTTATGCAGGGGGGAACGTCGGTCGTTGACGAGACGCCTGCGCCCGAGGAGACCGCAACCCCGGAGGAGACCGCAGCTCCGGAGGAGACACCTACTCCCGCTCCGGAGGAGACACCCACTCCCGCCCCGGTAGAGACCCCGGCTCCCGTTGAAGTGGAAGCACAGGCGACCCCCGCCGCAGGTGCAGAGGAAACTGCACCGGCGAAACAGAGCGCGGAAACGGGCATTGCAATGACTATGCTGCGTCCGGGCGACGAGAAGCCCACGGTCGATACCTATCACTTTTATAACGGCAAAACGGAGCTGACCGATTGGACGCAGACCGTCGCCAAAGGCGATGAGCTCCTCGAGCCGCCTGCACCGACAAAGGAAAACGCACGCTTTGTTGGGTGGTATGTCGGTAAGACCCCGTTAAGCTTCGGCGAAGTCGCGGCTGTCAGCGGCACGGAAGTGACGGTTACGGCGAAGTTTGAGGTGTACAGCTACGTATACTTCATGAATGAAGACGGTACAAAGGTGGTTTATTACACCGCCGCAGGCGTAGCCGGTGAAAACGTTGCGGAAGCAGATTTGAACGCCGCGACCGCTAAGGTTGAGCTCACCATGGGCAAAGAAAAAGGCGTTGTCGGTTGGAGCACCACGCAGGACAGCAATACGCCCGATGCATCTATCACATTTGTAGCCGGCGATACATACGTTTACCCGGTAGTTAAAACCGGTTTCTGGGTCACGTTCAATACCGACGGCGGCGACTACGTGGCGCCGCAGTTCCGGATGGAACCACTTGACCTGAGCACGGTCACCCCCACCCGCAGCGGTTACACCTTTACAGGTTGGTATGATGCAGAAGGCAACCCGGTTACAACGGTTTCCGAAACAGCTACGGTCACCGCACACTGGAAAGCCAATTCCAAAACGGAATACACCGTTATCCATTGGCAGGAAAATGCAAATGACGACGGCTATTCGTTGAAGGAAACTGAAACCCAGAATGGCAAAACAGGTTCTGAAACGAAAGCTGCGGCGAAAGAATATGACGGTTTTACTGCGCCGCAGACGATTGAGCAGAAGACCATTGCCGGTGACGGTTCCACGATCGTAAACATTTATTATAAGAGAAATGTTTACACTGTAAATTTCTATGATCGTAAAGGAAAAAAAGAATACACAGATCTGAGAATTTCGGCCAAATATGGCGCGAATATCCGTGATAAGTGGCCTACTTATAACGGCAGCAGTACATGGTATATTGGCAAAAATAGTAATACAAGCCAGGTTAACATTGATACAATGCCATTAAACGGTGCCAAGTTCTATGGCCCGATGACCGGTTATGGTAGTGAGACTGCATACTATTATGTGGAAGTTCTGCCGGGCGAGAAGGGAACAACTACTGTCGGTGGAATAACCTATAAAGAAGATCACCGCGATACAAGCCCCGGTAAAGGCTATAACGTAACAAAAGAAGATCAGTATCCGATTACAGGTTTTACTTTTAACGCAAATGTAAGTACTCCTATTCACGGCAAATACAATAAGGCCAAATTCTACTATACCCGCGACTCCTATGACATCACGTTCATTAACGGCGGCAAAACGGAAAAAACCGAAAGCCGCAAGTATCAGCAGAATATTTCCGATGTGACATACACCCCCCCGACAAGACCGACCGGTGTACCCGCAAACTTCACGTTTGCAGGCTGGTATGAGAATGAGCTTTGCAAAGGCGACCCGTTCGTGTTCACCGGCAAGACGATGCCGGCAAAGGGCATTACGCTCTATGCAAAGTGGCAGGCGCCGCAGGTCAACGCAACAGTTTATCTGAGTGCCTCTGCGGACGGAGAATCTGTAACGATTGAAATTCCGTACGGCACAAAGCTTTCAGATTCTGAAGAGTTTAAAAAGCTGCTTGACGAGGAATTCACAGAAGAAAAGCCCTCCGCTTGGATTGATTCCAACGGCGCGCTGTTCAATGTAGATACCGAGCTTTACGGCTCCGTTACGATTTCCCCGTTCTTCCCCTCCGCAAAGGACGGCTTCACGGTCACATACGTTGAGGGTACGAATGTAAAAACGGATAATCAGAAGTATGTAAGCGGCAGCTCCGCCCGCGTACTTTCGCCGGAAAATTCCGAAAACTTCCGCGCTTGGAAAATGGAAGGCAAGCTCATCTACCCGGGCGATAAGATTACCGTCACAAAGAACACCACGTTGACGGCAGTCTACACCAATAAGCCCCAAACCGAGACGATTACGTATCATTATAATTTCGGGGACAGCACGCAGACCTTTATAGACAGCAATTACCCGAAGAATACGGGTTACCCGAAGAATACGACCGCAACCGTAAGATCGCGTGACTATGTCGGCTTCACCGCTCCCACAGGCTACAAGTTCCTCGGCTGGGCAACCACGCCGGACAGCAATACGGTTACATACAAAGTAGGCGCTACGGTCTTTGTCGACGCTAACGGCGATAACAATCTTTATGCGGTTTGGCAGGTGAAGACGTACACGGTAACGTATGACCTCGACGGCGGCGAGTGGACTGAAACGACCAACGAGTTCCCGTACGAGTACAAAGCAACAGTAGAAGTTGTAAAGACGGTTCCGACCAGAGAGGGCTATAAGTTCGCGGGTTGGAGAAGCGAAGAGGTTACGATCGAGAACGATGCGTTCACGATGCCGGCTAAGGACGTTGTGCTGAAGGCTGTTTGGGAAGCAAATCCCACGCCGACCCCGATTCCGTCGGAAGAGCCGACCCCCACTCCGGCTCCGACAGAAGAACCTACACCTACACCCGCTCCGACAGAAGAGCCTACACCTACACCGGCTCCGACAGAAGAGCCTACACCTACACCGGCTCCGACAGAAGAGCCTACACCTACACCGGCTCCGACAGAAGAGTCTACACCTACTCCGGCTCCAAATCCGAACCCGAATCCGAACCCGGCAACACCTACTCCGACGCCGGTAGCTCCGGTCGTTCCGGCTACGGTTGCAACACCCACCCCGAAACCGACTGCCACACCTTCCACAACGCCGAGCGATAACGGCGGAAAAGGCGATGGCAACAATGACGGCGAAATAGGCGAAACGATCAACGATAACGAAACACCGCTTGCAAACGGTGAAGATATCGCAGATAACGCAACGCCGCTCGCAGGTCTCGGCACGGGCGCTTGGGCACTCATCAACCTGATCCTCACCATCGTGACGACCCTCCTTTCCATCCTCCTTCTCATCGGCTATATCGGCAAGAAAAAGAAGGCGTTGGAAGACGAAGACGGCAACGTGGTTCTCGATGAGAACGGCAAAGAGGTTATGGAGTACGAAAAGAACAAGAAGGGCCTTTGGAGACTCATCAGCATCATCCCGGCTCTGATTGCCATCATCGTCTTCATCTTCACCGAAGACATGACCCTGCCGATGATCTTCGTCGACAAGTGGACAATCCTCCATGTTGTAATCGCGCTGGTACAGGTCGTTGTTATGATCCTCTGCAAAAAGAAGAAGGACGAAAACGACGAAGACGAGAACGCAGCAAACGCGTGATGGAACAAAAGCATAAGGCGTAAGCCAAAGTAAGACGGGATGTCCCCCAAAAAGGGACATCCCGTTTCTTATGCGCGTTGTGTTTTCCACAGAGTTTTTCTGTATTGTGGAAGGATTAGCCGCACGTGCATAGACCGCACGGCAGGCTTTGCGCAAAAGAATACCGCACAAGGTGAGTTTACCCTGTGCGGTATCTCTTTTTATAGCGGTTTAGTTTTCAAATTTCGCATCTGCAAGGTACAGATAACCGACGGCACGCAGCGAGGCGAACGCGCCCTCCACTTCAATGCGAACGGTGGAAGCACCGGAAATGCTCAGGCTCAGCGCGCTTGCGGGGCTGTTCACCGTGAGCGAGGAAACTTCATACTGCAAATGGTCGTCCACATAAATGCGAACCGTGCCGATAAAATCGTCGGAGGTATCGCCCTCCACGACCCATGTTCCCGTCAGGCGTTTATATTGTCCGTTCGGGGCGTATTCGGTGTAGACGGTTTTTGCGATGACAGGGTACAGCGAGAAGTTAAGGCCGTTGCTGTACGCATTGCCGTTTACGTCATAGGCTGTCCAGTTCTGGCTGCAATCTTCGCCGCCGCTTGGGGAAAGATCTGTCAGCGAAACGGGGTAAAGCGCCCTGTATTCTTCAATCTTAGCCGCAATGTCACTGTCGCCGGAGAGGATGTCGTCGGCGTTTTGCAGCGTTTCCACCGCGTCATAATAGCGGCTTTCACCGGCCTGTTTTGCAGCAGCATCGAGAATTTTTTGCTTATACTGGTTTTTGTAGGTGGCAATCTGCGCGTCGATGCGCTTGTCGCTGCGTGTGGCGTCCTGCAGCACGTTAACAGCGCCGGGCAAGTCGCCGTCATCCGCGAGCGTTTTGGCGGTGCTAAGCAGCGTTTCCACGTAGTTGTTGAGCTCTGCGTCCTTAATCTCTTCCAGCTTAGCCTGGACGTCTTTATCATCGCCGAGGATATCGGCGCTGTTCATCAAAATGGCTTCGGCACCGAGGAAATCTTTCTCGTCCGCGCGGCTCTGCGCATCGCTTAACACTTTTTCTTTGTACGCGGTGCGGATGTTCTGAATTTGTGTCTGCGCGTCGTCGTGGTTCACATCGGCGTGAATGACCTTCTGATATTCCGTAATGGCGCGGCCGTCTTCGCCCTGTGCCTGCAGGCTTTTGCCGTTTTTGTAGGCCTCTTTGGAGTCTTTCAGCGATTGAATGCCGTCGAGCTGATCGTCGAGACCGATGTTCGGGAACAGCTTTTGCAGGCGGTCGAGCAGTTCATAGGAGCTGTCATAGTTCGCTTCGCTTTTATTGTATCGGTCGATGACTGTCTGGGCATATTCCTGCATTTGGTCGGAGACCGAAGCGAGTTCGTCCTTCGAAAGCGTGGGAAGTACCTGCGCCGCAGCGGAATAATCGTAAGCGTCAAGCGCGCGGGTGAGCTTTTGCATGGGTGCATTGTACCACCAGAAAATGCCGGCGATTGTAGCGCCGATGGCGATGAGAATGGGCAGCACGATGAAAAGCCATTTAAAAGAACGCTTTTTCTTCGGCTTTTCGTCGTATTCCTCGTAGGCGTAGCCGTCGTTATACGTATATTCTATGGGTTGCACGCGCGGCTCCGGCCCTGAAATTTCCTCCGGGGTGGGGGAAACGGTGAATGTGCCCTCGTGCTCCATGCCTTCAGGTTTGTCGCCGAGCGCATCGCCGGAGGAAATATCCTCCGTGAAGTCCATCGGAGAATGGTTGTAAATATCTTCGCCGTCCGGACTGTTTGAAGGGGGATCTTCAGCTTCGGGTGTCGGTTCCGCTTCGGAGAGGCTCTCTGTCGAATTTGAGGAGATGTTTTCCACGGCAGGCTCCGTGGGCGTTTCCGGCGCGGGGGCAGGTTCCGGCTCCGGCTCGTTTACGGGTTGTGCAGTCGCTTCCGGCGGGCGCGCAACGGGGTTGCCGCAGAGCGTGCATTTTTTTGCGCCCTCCGGCAAGGTGGCGCCGCAGTATATACAAAACATAAGTGGCCTCCTAATGTTTGTGGTCCCGCAGGGAAAATCTGCGGTGTTTTCCATAGCATACAATATTCCGGGAAATCTGTCAAATGTTTAGAAAAAATGTGGGAGATAAAGCAAAGAGAGGGAACGTTTTGTTCCCTCTCTTATCCCCAAAAGTGCCGCTAATCGGCTATTTTAGTCTCCCAAATATGTTTCTGTTCCGGCGAAACGGTCTTCAGCGCGGCGAGCGAATACGGTATCCCCAGCGCGTCCCATTTCGTTTTGCCGATGTCATGGTATGCCATGATCTCGGCCTTTTCAATACAGGTATATTGATGCTTGAGCGCACGAATCGCCTCAAAGTGCGCGTCCGTGTCGTTCACGTCCGGAATGACCGGGCAGCGCAGCCACACATGCGCGTGCGCGTCCTCAAGGGCTGCCAGGGACTCGAGGATCGGCGCAAGCGGCGCGCCTGCCCATTTTTTGAGGGCATCGGGGTCGCTGTGCTTAAAATCGAACAGAAAAAGATCGGTGAGCGGTATCAGTGCTTTTAAATGTGCGGCAGAGATCAAACCGTTTGTCTCCAGCGCGGTGTGGTATCCTTTTTCGCGGCAGGCTGTAAGCAGCTTTTTCAGGAGTTCAAAGTGCAAAGAAGCCTCGCCGCCCGAAAAGGTGACGCCGCCTTTTGACGAGCGGTAATATTTTGCGTCCTTGTCGATCTGCTTCATCACGGCTTCCACCGTCATTTCGCGCCCGGAAAGCTCCAGGACATCGTTCGGACATACTTCGGCACATTTGCCGCACGCCGCGCATTTTGCACGGTCAAAAACATGTGTGCCGTCTGCTTTTATTTCATGCGCTCCGTTCGGACATACCGCAGTGCATGCCCCGCAGGACGTGCATTTTTCGCGGCGAAACAAGAGCTCGGCATCGGTTGAAAAGCTTTCCGGATTGTGGCACCACGCACAGTGCATGTTGCACCCTTTGAAAAACACGGTGGTGCGAATGCCCGGACCGTCATACACGCAAAAACGTTGAATATCAAAAATAAGATCCCGCATATCGGCCTCCGCTTACGCGCCGTAGGTCGTACGCTCAATAATCTCGCGCTGCACAACAGGATTTAGCGTGACGAATCTCGCGGAGAAGCCGCCGATACGCACGAGGAGGTTCTGGTAGTTTTCCGGATGCACCATGGCGTTTTCAAGGTCATCCTTGCCGATGACGCACAGGTTCGTCTGCACGCCGTCGTTGTCGTAAAACGCCTTCAAGACGGCTTCTACTTTATCCATAGAGCCTTTGAAGAGCTCCTTTGTGAAGCGCACATTGTTGATAACACCCACGTGCTTTGTATTGTCAAACTTCGACATGGAGTTGAGCAGCGCCGTAATGCCGCACTTATCCGCGCCGATAGAAGCGCCGTTGGCGTTTGCCATGGGGCTGCCGGCCTTTCTGCCGCAGGCAGACGCCGCACAGAAGTTGCCCCATTCTGCACTCATGGAGTTGTTGACGCTGACAATATTGTAGTGGTCAAGCCCCGCAGCTTTACCTGCCGCCATGGTAAGGTCGGCAATATCGGTGAAAAGGCGCGTTGCGATGTCGTCAGCCGTGTCGTCGTCGTTGCCGTATTTCGGTGCGGAAAGGCACATGCGGCGAATATCGTCGTGACCCTCAAAATCGTGATCCAGCACATCGATGAGCTCCGGCAAAGTGAGCTTCTTCTCGTCGTAAACGAGCGTTTTAATGGCCGTCAGGCTGTCTGCACAGCTGATGATGCCGAACATTTCGCTGGAAGCATTCAGGTAACGCACGCCGCCTTCAAACGTCGCCTTGCCGCGCGCGATGCAGTCGTTCAAAAGCAGGCTGAGGTGCAGATACGGCGCGTTGTCGCCCGCAATTTTATAGTTGAGGTATTTGTGTACAGCAAAGCGGTCAATGGTCGGTTTGAGCTGTGCAAGCACGGCATCATACAGCTTTTCAAAGGTATCAAACTGCGCCGGGTCGCCGGTCTTTTCGCCGCAGGGAACGTTCTGGTAGAAATCAAGGCCGTTGTGCAGCGCAATTTCCAGCGCTTTCAGCGCGTTGATGCCGTTGTTCGGTGTGCCTACGCTGTAACCGACCATGACGTATTCGCCGCAGCCGAACGGCACATATTGCTCGGCTTCCTCATGCGAAACGCCAAAAACCTTTTCCACAGCCGGTACATTCGTCTCATCGGAGTAAATAATCGGGAACGTGGTGCCCTCCGCATTCACTTCCATCGCCTTGCGAAAAACGGTCTCGTCCATGTCGCTGTAATAGCGCAGGGTGAGCTGCGGTACAGTCTCGCGGAAGCGGCGGGAAGCTTCCATGATGACGATGGCGAGGCGGTCGGCTTCCTTCCGGTGTTTTCTGCCCACGCCACCGATGATTACGCGGCAGTCATGGATCTTGTTAATCTCTTTAAAGTGCTTATAGAGATACAGCACGGTCTGCACGGCTTCTTCTTCCGTGATGCGCCCTGCGTCGATATCCGCGGCGTAGAGCGGCCCAAGGTAATCGTCCATGCGGCTGTAATTCATAATGTCGCTGCTGACAGCGTAGATCCACATCAGCTGCACGCCTTCAAGGAACGTCTTCGGTGTGCTGTGCTGAATGTTTAAAAGTGCTTCGGCAAGCTTTGTAAAGCGCGTTTTGGCTTCTTCGGTCTCTGCTTTTTCGGCAAGCTCCAACGCTTGTTCGCGGTAACGCTCGCATGCGCCGCGCAGGCTTTCAATCCACAGCTTTAAAGCCGTGTAGAACGAAGACGCGCCGTTCACTTCCGCCGCGCGGTCGATCTCCTGATCGAGCCCGTCAAAGCCGAGACGGATGAGCTTTTCAAAATCGAGGTTTGTACCTGCCACGCGGCAGTCGCAGTTGCCCACGCCCGCACCGGGAAAAGCTTTCGGCGGCACATAGCCGTAGCGCTTCGAAAATTCCAATTCAACCTTGCGCGCGGTGTTTTCCTCGTGCCAATAGGCCTGCACAGCCTGCAAAGCGTAGTCCTCCGCAGCGGTGATCTCACCGTTTTGCTTACAAGCCATGTATGCGTTCAAAAATTCATGCTCGTTAAAGTAATACGTGTAAATGCCGCCGACCTGCGAGGAAAAGCCCACAAAGTCGTGCTCATAGCGGCCCGCGATGCCGTCGTTTTCATCCATCGGCACTAAGACATGACGAAGCTGAAAATCCATGCAGGCGGCTTCACGCAGGTAAATGTTGTTTGCGTTCTCTTTGTAAACGCGCGTGAATTCCAACGCATTGCGCAGTTTTTGAACATCGGTCTTGAACATACCGTTATCCTCCCAAAGTTAGAATTGAAATTTCTTGATTCCGTTTTTTTGACGCGTTATAATAGCAGAAGAAAGGGGGCGCCGAAATGAGCGACGTTGAACTTCTGCATTTTTCCGAAGAAAATCTGCACACCGGTGAGGGTGCGCGCGTTTTGCACCAGTGCGGTGTGCCGGCGACGTATAAAATTCACACGCATGATTTTTACGAGCTGTTTCTCGTCTCGCACGGCGGGGCCATCCACGCCGTGAATGGACGCTCGCAGCTGCTTTCCGAGGGCTCGTTCGTTTTGATGCGCCCGAGGGACGTGCACCGCTATGATTTTTTCAACAACGCGGATTTCGAGCTGCTCGATATCGGCATTCCGTGCACGGTGTTTGAGCGGCTGTGCGATTATTTGCAGCTTGACCGCGCCATATTCGATACGCCGGAGCTGCCGTTACATTGTGTGCTTTCCGGCCACACCTTAACGGATGTGCAGGAAAAGCTTTTGAACACGAACCGCTTTGCCGATAACGAAACGGCGTGCCGCTACATTTTAAGCCTGTTTCCGTATTTGGTGCAGCTGTTTCTTACAGCACCCGCACCGGAAGCGATTTTGCCTGCATGGTTTTCGGAGCTGCTTGAAAAAATGGAGCGGCGCGAAAATTACACCACAGGTCTTCCGCGTCTTTTGGCGCTTGCAAACATGTCGCAGGAGCACCTTACGCGGTCGTTTCGCCGCTACATCGGCATGACGCCGACGGAGTACATCAACGGCAAGCGATTGTCTTTGGCGGCGCAGCTGCTTTTGCAGGGGGACATGCCCGTCATTGAAATCTGCGGTGCATGCGGCTTTAACAGCTTAAGCCGGTTTTACCGCTTATTTACGGAGCGCTACGGCTGTGCACCGAAGGCGTTCCGCACGCAGTTTGCGCATGCGCAGTCCGGGCAAGGTTCGCCTATATCTTTATCATAATCGTTTTGCCGTTTGATTTCCTCAAACGCATTGACTAAAACTTCCACTATATTGATATTCAAAAAAATACCGCACAAAGTGCAAAACGCAGCTTTGTGCGGTATGGCAGAAAATGAAAAATGCAGCTCTCTCGAATAGAGAAGACTGCATTTTTGTGCGTTAACCCACCGGCTGTTCCTCATCCGTAAACTGGCTGCGGTACAGCTCGGCGTAGAAGCCGTTTTTCGCAAGCAGAGATTCGTGGTCGCCCTGCTCTACAATGTTGCCGTCGCGCATGACGAGGATAACATCAGATTCCTTGATGGTCGATAAGCGGTGTGCGACGACGAACGAGGTGCGTCCGCGCATCAGCTTGGCAAACGCGCGCTGAATGCGCAGCTCGGTACGTGTATCGATGGAAGACGTTGCTTCGTCCAGAATCAGCATAGGAGGCAGCGTCAGCATGATGCGCGAGATGCACAAAAGCTGTTTCTGTCCGGCGGAAAGGCTGCCGCCGTCTTCGCCAATCTGCGTATAGTAGCCGTTCGGCAGCTGCTCAATAAAACTATGTGCGTGCGCGGCCTTTGCGGCGGCGATAACGTCTTCTTCGGAAGCGTCCGGGCGGCCCATGCGGATGTTATCGAGCACAGTGCCGGTTTTCAGCCATGTTTCCTGCAGGACCATGCCGAAGTTACGGCGCAGTGCGCGGCGCGGGATAGTCTGCGTATTCGTGCCGTCCACGCTGATGCTGCCGCTGTCCGGGTCGTAGAAGCGCATGAGCAGATTGATCATCGTCGTTTTGCCGCAGCCCGTCGGGCCTACAATGGCGACGCGGCAGCCTGCCGGTACATCCAAGCTGAAATTGCGGATGAGCGGGCGGTCTTTTGTATAGGAGAAGCAAACATTATCGAACGTGACCTGTCCTTTTGCGGTCTCACTGTGCTCCGGCAGCAGTTCGGGGTCGGCAGACATTTCTTCGCTGTCGAGGAATTCAAGCAGGCGGTCTGCGCAGGCGAGCGCGTTCTGAAGCTCGGTGATAACGCCGGAAATCTCGTTAAACGGCTTCGTGTACTGGTTTGCGTAGCTCAAAAAGCAGGAGAGCATACCAATGGTAAAGCCCTGTCCGGTCACGGCCAGAAAAGCGCCGATGAGCGCGACCGCCGCGTACACAACGGAGTTTACAAAGCGCGTGGCGGGGTTTGTGATGGAGGAGAAGAATGTCGCCTTTAATGTGTGGCGGCGCAGCTCTTCGTTGATGGTGTCGAATTTCTCCATGTTCTCGTCTTCGTGTCCGTATGCGCGCACGACCTTCTGGTTCGTGATCATCTCATTGATGAATGCCGTCTGGCGGCCGCGTGTTTCGGACTGTAAGCGGAACATGGCGAACGTTTTCTTTGCGATGAAGCGCGCCACCAAAATGGAAAGCGGCGTGACAAGCACCACGACAAGCGTTGTCCAAACGTTGACGGAAAGCATGAAGCCGATGGTGCCGATGATCGTCACAACGCCGGTAAACAGCTGTGAGAAGCCCATCAAAAGGCCGTCTGCAAACTGGTCAACATCGGCAATGATGCGGGAAACGATGTCGCCGGTTTCGTGTGCGTCGAGGTAAGAAAACGGCAGACGGTGAATTTTTTTAAAGGCTTCCTCGCGCATATCGCGGATGGTGTTGTACGTGACCTTGTTGCCGCAGACATTCATCAGCCACTGGGCGAGCGCCGCGCAGCCGATGAGCACCGCGCAGGTGAAGAGCTTCGGCAGGATAACGGCAAAGTTGACCTGTTCCTTGCCGATGATGGCGTCGATGGCGTCGCCGACGAGCACCGGGATGTACAGCGAGCACAGCACGCTGACTACGGCAAGTGCAAGCAGCAAAATGATGGTCGGCAGATACGGACGGATTTGCAAAAGAACACGTTTAATGGTGCTGTTTTTGTTATTTATCTTGCTCATTTCGCAGCTGCCTCCTTTCCGCCAAACTGAGAGTCATAGATCTCGCGGTACACGGAGCAGCTCGCAAGGAGCGCATCGTGTGTGCCGCAGCCGACAAGCGCGCCGTTGTCTAAGACGAGAATCTTATCCGCGTGCCGCAGCGAAGATGTGCGCTGCGAGACGATGAACACCGTCGGCTTATTCGGCAGTGCGGAAAGCGCGCCGCGCAGTGCCTTTTCGGTCACATAGTCGAGCGCGGAAGCGGAGTCGTCCAGAATGAGAATCTCGGGGTTACCCACAAGTGCGCGGGCAATGGAAAGGCGCTGGCGCTGTCCGCCCGAAAGGTTGCGGCCTTCGGCGGTAATCTTCATATCGAGCCCGCCCTTACTCTGTACGAAGTCTGCGGCCTGCGCAGCCTTTACGGCTGCCTGCATCTCTTCGTCGTTGGCATTTTTATTGCCCCAAAGCAGGTTTTCGCGCAGCGTGCCGCGAAACAAGACCGCGCGCTGCAATACGACGTGCACCTTTTCGCGCAGTTCTTCAAGCGAATAGGAATTCACGTTGCGGCCGTCCACGCGGATGGTGCCGGAGGACGCATCGTAGAAGCGGGGAATAAGCCCCACAAGCGTTGTTTTTCCGCTGCCTGTGCCGCCGATAACGCCGATGATCTCGCCCGGCTCGGCGGTGAAGCTGATGTTTTCGAGCGCGTCCTTCGCGCCTTCGTTATAGTGCATGGAAACGCGGTCGAACTCAACGGCGTGGGTATTGTAGATTTTCTTGTCGTCGGAATAAACGGTGTTTGTGTCGAGCTCGAGCACGTCGCGGATACGTGCGGCGCTTGCAAAGGACTTTGTTACGGTGATGATGAGGTTTGCAAGTTTGATGAGCTCAACTAAAATCTGGCTCATGTAGTTATACAGCGCCACGACCTGACCCTGCGTCAAAATGCCGGTGTTGACCTGAACAGCGCCGTAATGGATGAGCAGAATGATGCCGACGTTAATCAGGATAAACGTAACCGGGTTCAAAAGTGCGGAGATACGGCCTGTGGATTTCTGGAGCTTGGAGAGCAGCGAATTTTGACCGATAAATTTTTCTGTTTCGGTGTCTTCACCGCAGAACGCGCGTATGACACGTGCGCCGTTCAGATTTTCACGCGTGGTGTTCAAAACGGAATCCAGCTGGTTTTGGATAGCCTTGTAGCGCTTGATGGTCAGCAGCATGATGCCGAATACCACAACGGAGAGCAGAGCGACCACAATGAGGAACAGCAGCGCGCTGCCGGGATCAATGGTGAACGCCATAACGCATGCGCCGAACACAATGAACGGCGAGCGCATAAACAGGCGCAGTACAAGGTTCACACCGTTCTGCACCTGATTTACGTCATTTGTGATGCGTGTCAGCAGCGTGGAAGTGCCCACACGATCCAAAAGAGAGAAGGAGAGTTCGTTGATTTTTTGGAACAAGCTGTGACGCAGCCCGGTGGCAAAGCCCACGGCAGCCTTTGCGGCAAAATACTGCGCCGTGATGGCACTGACCATGCCGACCACACCGAACCCGACCAGAAGCAGACAGCGGGAGATGATGAAGCCGGTGTCACCGGTCTGAATGCCCACGTCAATGATCTGCGCGATTACGAGCGGGACAATCAGCTCAAAGGTGGCTTCGAGCAGCTTGAAAAGAGGCGCTAAAAACGACTCTTTTTTGTAGTCTTTCATGTAAACGAGGAGCTTTCGCATGGCGTTTGTCCTTTCCGAACAGTTTAAACGGCATAGTTTTCCATACAATTCCGTTTTTGTCAGTAATTTTCATTATACCGCCTATTATAGTGTAAGTCAAATCGAAACATACCCTGCTACGGAGCGCAGCAGGGTATGTTCTATAGAACTATTTATTCACAGGAAAGCTCTACCGGGTCTGTAAAGTGTTCGTTGTTGTAGATGTCGCGCAGGGTGTATTGGATCACCGTGCGGTATTCGCCGATTTCCTCATAGGCGACGACGGGTTCACTTGTGTATGTTACCGGGTCGCCGAGCGTGTAGTCCCGGTCGTAGTTGAAATCGTAATCATAATACGAACAGGTGTACTGAATCTGATCCGTCTCCGTAAAGCTGTGCAGACCCTTTGCCGCTACCGTAGGCTCTTCGGTCTTTAAGCGGTAGCCCGCAACAAAGCCGCTGTCATGGTCGCTGTCCCAGCGCAGAACGATCTCAATATCGGTGCTGCCGTTCAGTTCGGCCGGCACATAACCCGTTGTGTACCAATAATCGTCCGTCTGTTCCTCGGTTTCGGCGTAGAACGGCACAATCACGCCGTCGATCGAGATCCATGTATAGTCAAAATCGACTTTCAGGTCGCCGTCGTCGTCAAACTCGTACACGTTGTCATTGCCAAGGTCAATGTATCCCTCGCCGTCGTCGAGGTAAACGGTCATATCAATGTACGTAATGAGGTTCCATGCTTCATCGGAAAGAGAGAGTGCATAATAGTCGCCCTTGTCGATGAGCTCAAAATCGTTGTCGTTAATTGTGGTGACGTTTTCGCCGCCAACCTCGGAGGAATCGAACCAATCGTAGTAGGAGTAAAAATCGATATCACTCTGCGAAAGCGACTGCCCGGAGAGCATCGTGTTCATGAATTTATCGTAGAATTCAAAATACGATTCCGGGAAGCCGACACAGGTCATTTCAAAGCGCGTGTCGCCGTAATAATCCGGCCACAGGCACGGGAAGTAGACCGCAATGCCCGCGGCGGACTTTTCATAGGTGACGTTATACACCACCATATTCTGAACGGCGGCCTGCACATCGTCCTCGGTGCCGAGGGAAAGGCTCTGCTTTGTCAGCGTGGCGAGGTCGGAAAGATCGACTTGGTCGTATTCGTTGTCGCCGAATTCCCGCACGTTGTTGCGTATCTGCGAAAACGCACCGTAGCTGCCGTTTTGCAGTGCGGTGTAGGCGCTTCCCCAGTAGCTTTCCAACGCGGCGTATAATTCCGGCACATAGCGCAGGTCTAAAACGGAAAGCGTCGGCATGTCGGCGAAAATATAGGCCTCAAGGAAATCGTCCGCCAGCTTTTTGCCGAGCTCCGCCGTGGGTACGGCGGGGTCTTCCGCCAGCATCGTAAGCCAGTTTTTGTACGCCCAGCCCTCGCCGGGCTCGGATTCTTCGGAGGCAATGAGGTAATCCGCATACGGATCCAAGGCGTAGGCCACCTCTGCCGTCGCCATCAGGCAGGCGTCAAAGCCGATGAAATCAAACTGCACGCCGCCGTTATACAGCGCTGTAGAAAGAGAAGAGAGTGTCAAAGAAGTGTCTTCGTACAGCTCGTCGTAGCCGAAGCCTGTCATGGTGCCGCCGCCGTGATCCCACAAAATGAGCTCGTAGCGGTCTGCGGGGTAGCTTTCGGCGGAGAAGCGAATGAAATCGGAGAGCGTGTCGGCGTCCGTCATATTCATGCTGCCAAGGCTTTGGAGCAGCGTCATATCGCCGTTTTCGATCACAAAGCGCTCACTTTCATCGTCTGTACAGACATCGTTCCACCAGGTTTCGGTGCCGCCGGTCTGGAGTACAAGGTGAACGTTTTCGGAAAGCGCGGCATCTGCCATTTCCAAAAGGTCGTCGGTCGCGGAGCCGTCCTCACTCTCTAAGTCGGAGCCGATCATGTACACCATTACCGTGACACTTTCAGCGTTTGCAACATCCGTGTAAAACGCACGCAGGTCGCCGTCTTCGGTCGGCACAGGGGTGGAGATGACGCCGGAGGACGCGGAGCTTTCCGAAATCACGGAGGACGAAACTTCGCTGTTTTCACGAGCTTTACCGGCTAAGACCAAAACCGTGCTGCATCCTGTGCAGTTAAAAATCAAGCCGAAGCTGAGCAAAAGGGGCAAAACGCGGGATAAAAACCGTTTCATACAAAACTCCTTTTATGGCTGTGAACGGAAAACGACCGTGCCGGTTGCGTCGTCCATGCTTTCCACAATGGCGAGCGATTCGAGCGGGTAGCCCATCTCGCGAATCTTCGCGCCGCCGGGCTGAAACCCCTTTTCAATTGCAATACCGATGCCTTCCACCGTGCCGCCCGCCTGATCTACAATAGAGATGAGCCCCTGCAGCGCGCAGCCGTTTGCAAGAAAATCATCGATGATAAGAATGTGATCCTCGGGGTCGAGAAATTTTTTCGAAACGATCACGCGATTCACACGCTTATGTGTGAAGGATTCCACTTCGGAAACGTATACGTCGCCATCGATATTCACACTCTGGCTCTTTTTCGCGAAGACGACCGGCACGTCAAAGCATTCCGCCGCCACACATGCAATACCGATGCCGGAGGCTTCAATCGTCAGAATTTTGTTGATGGGCTTATCTGCAAAACGTCGCTTGAACTCTTTGCCCATTTGGCGAAACAGGCGCACATCCATTTGGTGGTTTAAAAAGCTGTCTACTTTCAATATATTGCCGGCTTTTACAACGCCGTCCTTTACGATACGTTCTTCCAGAAAATTCATACTGTTTTGTCCCCCGAGGTTCTTGTTGATTCTATTGTACCGAAGCGGAACGGGAATGTCAATTCCGAATGCGCATAGGAAAGCGCGTCTGCCCCGCGAAGCTGCTTTCCAAAGAGAAATCAAGAAGCCCTCCCGTGTCGGTCATGGATATGCTTCCTTTATAGGGTACATATCCATCACTTCGGGAGGGTGTTTTTGCTTTTATTCAGAAATTCTTATTGTTTTCCGGCGGCGCCCAGGTGAAATCCTCGGCGGAAAGAAGGCTCTTTGTCACTTCAACGCTCGAACGCGTCGGCCATGTCAGAAATCTCCCGACTTCGGGATCAGATGCCCAATTTGCATACATATCCTCTGCATCCTCTAATCTGAATCTTCGAAGTATCAATCTATCGGTTTCTATTCTTTGCGTTCCTGCTTTATTCATATTTTCTCCCCTTTGAACTCCTATTTGTCCTTATAATTTCTTTCTCATATACCGCGGCTCGTATTCGGCATATCCGTGCTTCGGATAGAATGAATAGGACTCAAACCACTGCTCCGGCGGATCGCCGAGATGCACCCGCGCTGCCGTAATGCCGTTGCCGCGCATTCCCGCCTCTATCGTTTCAAGCAGAGCCGAACCGACGCCCTTGTGCTTTTCCGATGCCTTTATATACAGCCGATGAATAAACGCTTCATTCGTTCCTTCGATCCTCGAATACCCGCCGCAGCCGATCACCCTGTCGTTATCATCCGCCGCGATCCAAAACATATCCCCACGGTCAAAGTAATTCTTTTTGATATCGAGCAGATCTTCGTTGATACTCGGTATTCTTCCGAGCGCGTCCTTAGCCTGCAAAACCATGAAAATCATATCGTCCCTGTATCTGTCTTCGTATAATTTGATTTCCATGCTATCATTTTTCCTCCTTCATATAGGTAAGCCGGACATCTCTCCAACTGTTCTCACGAAGTCCCAGAAATTCATATCGCTCGAGACAGCAAACAAACCGTCTCCACATGGTCGGTGTGGGGGAACATGTCTACGGGCTGAATCTTTTCGGCGCGATAGCCGCGCTTTGTGAGAAAATTAAGGTCGCGTGCGAGCGTTTCCGGGTTACAAGAGACGTATACGATGCGTCTCGGTGCAAGTGTGAGCGCGCAGGAGAGAAACGCGGTGTCGCTGCCGGCGCGCGGCGGATCCATGAAAAGCACGTCGCAGTGTTCACCGGCGTTTGCCATATCTACCATGAAGTCGCCTGCATCGGCGCAGACGAAGCGGATATTTTTCACGCGGTTTAATTTTGCGTTTTCACGGGCATCGCGCACGGCGTCGCGGTTCACTTCTACGCCGAGGACCTGTCCGGCTTTTTTGGCGGCGACCATGCCGATGGTGCCGATGCCGCAGTACGCGTCAATGACGGTTTCTTTGCCCGTGAGCTCCGCAAATTCCATCGCTTTGCCGTACAGCACCTCGGTCTGCACGGGGTTAATCTGGTAGAATGATTTTGCCGAAATGCGGAAGCGCAGCCCGCAGAGAATATCCGTGATATAGCCGGGGCCGTAGAGTGTTTTCTCGTTCTGCCCGAGCAGCATGGAGGTGTAGCGGTCGTTGACGTTTTGAATGATTGTGGTAATCTCCGGGTGAAGCTTTAACAGCGCACGGGTGAAATTGTTGCGCGCGGGGAAGATCGGCGTACCGGTGACGAGCACAACCATGACTTCGCCGGTCTGAAAGCCGCGCTTGACGAGCACATGGCGCAAAAAGCCGCGCCCGGTGACTTCGTTATACGTTGTCATTTTGAAATCGCGCAGTAGGCGGCGGATATCGACGATGATGCGGTCGGCAATTCCGTCTTCCGTCATGCAGCTGTCCACGGCGACGATGTTGTGCGTGCTGCTCTGGTAAATGCCGGAGATGATGCGTCCGGCACGCGTGGTACCGAATGCGGCCTGCACCTTGTTGCGGTAGTGGTAGGGGTTCTCCATGCCGATGATGGGCTCTACGCGGCAGAATTTGCCGAGCAGGCGGATGCACGTGCGCTCCTTGTGCGCGAGCTGTTCCTTATAATCGAGGTTCTGCAGTTGGCAGCCGCCGCACTTTTTGCTGTGCGGACAGCGTGTTTTGTTCTGTGTGCTTTCCATTTTTATATGTCCTCCCGTAGTTTAAATCGATTTTAGCGGTTTATTTTATGAATTTGCCTTGCAAATTCATTGGGAGCCCCCCTAATTGTGTCTCCCACACCACAACAGTCCACCCAACTGTTGTGGTTCCCATCCTGACTTTTGTTAGGCAAAAGGTATTTCGTCGTCTGCGGACGACGAAATAGGGCGCTGCCCTAATGAACCCAAGCGAACGCACACGTTCGCTTTAAGCTTCTTGAAAAAGCTTAAGCAAAACTTTTAACCACCGTTGCCGTTGGCTTATGTTTCTTTTATACTATCATTTTGCGTCAACAAAATCAAGAAAAGCCTTGTTTTCTGCCCGAAAACACAAATTTTGGTTGAAAAGCGAAAAGTTCCGTGCTATACTGAATGTAAAAAAGGGTGCTGACGTATAAAGTCGGCTGAGAGCGGCGTGAACGCCGAAACCTGTTACCTGATTCGGATAATGCCGACGTAGGAAAATACGCTTATTTTAAGTGCTTTTTATGCCGCGTACCGAATGGGTGCGCGGTTTTTGTTTTCTCCGCTTTATCCCCTAAATCTCGGTAGAAAACCGGAGGAATGAACTATGAAGAACAACAATACAAAAAAGCTTGCGGCCTGCGCGGTTATGGTCGCACTGGGCGCTGTGCTCAGCATGATCAAGGTGCTCCAGATGCCGTTTGGCGGTTCCATCACGCTGCTTTCCATGCTGCCCTGCGCCATGATTTCCATCATGTACGGCCTCAAGTGGGGCTTTGCGGCTTCCTTTGTGGAATCCGTCGTTCAGCTTGCGTTCGGCATCACGATGGACGGCATCCTCGGCTGGGGCATGACGCCTTCTGCTCTCATCGGCACGATTTTGCTCGATTATATCGTGGCATACACGGTTATCGGCATTGCGGGCATTTTCCGCAAGAAGGGTTATGTAGGCATTTGCTGCGGCACGGCGCTGGCTGTTGCGCTGCGCTTTGTGTGCCACTTCATTTCCGGCGCCATTATCTTTGCAAACTTTGATGAGTTTGTGGCGTTCGGCGCTTCCTGGGTGGGCCACCCGTGGCTTTACTCCTTCTGCTACAACGGCACTTACATGCTGCCGGAGCTCATCTTTACAGTTATCGCGGCGGTTATTCTGTTCCGTCTGCCGCAGATGAAAAAGCTCATCGCGGACGAGGGCGAATAAATCTAAACAAGCGGAAATTTCGGGCGGTGCTCTGCGGAGTGCCGCTTTTTCGTATAAAATCCCGCCGCGGTAGTTGTGTATCTTTGAAAAACGTGGTATGATTGATAAATCACAAGCGCAGCATCCAGCTGCACGAAGCCGTGCAGCAGCCAGCGGCGCGAAAGGAGTTTAACAAATGAAGAAAGTTCTGAAGCCCGAAGAAAAGACCATGGAAAAAATCGTGGCGCTCTGCAAAAACAGAGGCTACGTATACCCCGGCTCCGAAATTTACGGCGGTCTGTCCAACTCTTGGGACTACGGCCCGCTGGGCTGCCTTTTCAAGGACAACGTAAAAAACGCGTGGAAACGCAAGTTCGTACAGGAGAGCCGCTACAACGTGGCGCTGGATTCCGCAATCCTCATGAACCCGGAAGTCTGGGTGGCAACCGGCCACGTGGGCGGCTTCTCCGACCCGCTGATGGACTGCAAGGACTGCAAGACCCGTCACCGTGCCGATAAGCTCATTGAAGACTTCACCGGCGAATCCGCAGACGGTTGGACGAACGAGCAGATGCAGCAGTTCATCGCCGACAATAACATTGCCTGCCCGGAGTGCGGCGGCCACAACTTTACGGATATCCGCCAGTTCAACCTGATGTTCAAGACGTTCCAGGGTGTTACGGAAGACGCAAAGAGCCAGCTGTACCTCCGCCCGGAGACTGCACAGGGCATTTTTGTCAACTTCCCGAGCATTCAGCGCACCACGCGCAAGAAGGTGCCGTTCGGCGTTTGTCAGGTGGGCAAGAGCTTCAGAAATGAGATTACCCCGGGCAACTTCATTTTCCGCATTCGCGAGTTTGAGCAGATGGAGTGCGAATTCTTCTGCAAGCCGGGCACGGACCTCGACTGGTTCTACTACTGGAAGGATTTCTGCAAAAACTGGCTTTTGAACCTCGGTCTGGACGAAGCGAACATCCGCCTGCGCGACCACAGCCAGAAAGAGCTCTCCTTCTATTCCAAGGCGACGACGGATATTGAGTATCTGTTCCCGTTCGGCTGGGGCGAGCTTTGGGGCATTGCAGACCGCACGGACTATGACCTCACCCGCCATCAGGAGCATTCCGGCAAGGATCTCTCCTATTTCGACCCGGAGACGAACACCCGCTATGTGCCGTATGTCGTCGAGCCGTCTCTCGGCGCGGACCGCGTAGCGCTGGCGTTCCTGTGCGACGCTTACGACGAAGAAAATCTCGGCACCGAAGAAAAACCGGACGTGCGCGTTGTACTGCGTCTGCACCCGGCATTGGCACCGTTTAAGGCAGCGATTCTGCCGCTCTCCAAGAAGCTGAGCGAAAAGGCCGGCGAGGTTTACGATGCGCTCGCAAAGAAGTTTTCCGTTGACTTTGACGATACGGGTTCCATCGGCAAGCGCTATCGCCGCCAGGATGAGATCGGCACGCCGTTCTGCATCACGTATGACTTTGACAGTGAAAATGACGGCTGCGTTACCGTTCGCGACCGTGACAGCATGGAGCAGGAGCGTGTGAAGATTGACGAGCTTGAAGCGTACATTGCAGAGAAGATCGATTTCTAAAGAAGTATAAATAGACACAGCACCCGCCGTTTCGACTGCATGAACCGTGCAGAGAAGCGGCGGGTTTGTTTATTTTGCCGTTGAAACACCATGCAAAATATGCTAAACTAAATAAAAATGAATTCGAAATCGTGACACATAAAAGTTATCACGAAAGAGGAAATGGATTATGAGAAATACTTTTTCTAAACGTATATTTGCTGTTTTAGCGGCGGTTTTACTCGGCGCTGCGCTGTGTGCGCCGCTTACCTTTGCGGATGAAGCCGATACGGCCGATACCACAGACAGCACCGAAACGGTGGACACCACGGAAGGCACGACCGACACCGCAGGCGAAGACAGCAGCGGAGCGGAATCGTTCTTTAATGAGCTGAAGGCCGATAACGGCGTCGGCCGCACGCTGTTCATTGCGGGTGCGGTGTGCATCGTGCTCGGCGTCGGCGGAATTGTCAGCATCATTTTGTGGCAGCGTGCAAGCCGTAACCGCGACAGCGGCGAAGCGGACCGCGCCGAGGTGCTGGATGAGATTGAGCAGGAGGAACGACGCAACCGCAGAAGACGCGAAGAAGAGCGCATGCGCCGAGAGCAGATGCAGGCGCGCCGTGAGCCAGAGCCCCGCGTGCCCACGTCCTTTGACCCGGATAAAGACACCGGCGAGCTGCCGGTGATGCCGGTGTCGGCGGAGTACACCGCAGAACGCCCCATCATGCCGGAAACGCCGGTCTCCATGCAGCCACAGAACGTGCGCCGCGCTGCGGTGCAGACCTCAGTGAATCGCGCGCCGCGGCAAAGCGCCGCACCGAGAGCCGCAAAGCCCGCCGCATCTGCGCCGAAGCCCGTGCAGCAGCGCCCGGCAAATCCCCCGAAGCCGGCTGCACAGACAGTGCAGGCAAAGCCTGCCGCGCCGAAAGCGCCCGAAAAATATGACCTTGAGGACATTTTAAGAGAAGTCCGCGAGATGAACGCGAATAACGCGAATAAATAATCGTACATAAAAAGGCCTTTGCATCTCCGTTTTGGACGATGCAAAGGCCTTTTGTCGTCTTAATTTTGCGTCAGGTTCTTTTCTTTCTCGAAAAATGCTTTGCGCAATATCTCGAAGTCCTCGGGTGTGCAGGCTTTTTTACAGGTGGGGATGAACGAGCCTGTCACCGTGAAGCACGCTTTCATGACGTCGCACGGGTAGTTTTCACACTGGCCGCAATGTGCGATGTGCTTTTCGTTCACGCATTTTACAAGGCGATAGCGGCACCAGTTTTCTTCCTTGCAGCCGGTACAGGCAATCTCCTCGTTTGTTACCACGTGGTCGCGGTAGCCGATTTTATACCACAACTCGGCGGTGTGGTGCAGTTCTTCTGCGGTTTTGGTGTACGGCGGCACGTTGTAGCGCGGACATACCGCGCAGTCGTTTCCACACGCCGCAATGATTTTTTCACACATAGAGAACTCCCCAAAAAACTATGTCTATTGCAGCTCGTCGCGGTAGTAGGCGAGAAGCAGATCGACCATTCTGCCGTAGGAGCGCAGGCCGTTTTCCTGCCCGTTGGCTTTTAAATACGCGTCGTTCACGCGGTCGGAGACCTCGGAAACGGGCGTTTCGTACTGCTTCCAGTACGCATTATTTGACCGAATGTCGCGGCGCAGTGCGTCGCTTTTTAAAGCGTCCGCCCGGTTCCACAGGTCGCTGTCCACAGTGAGCAAAGCATTCATCGCGTGGACGGACGCCAAATACACACCGCTGTAACGGAATTCCGGGTCGTCACTTTGCAGGCACGCCAAAAATGCGATGAAATTCGCTTCGTCCTCGCGCATGTAGCCGGAAAGGTGTGAAAGCTCGTGGCACATCGTCACGGGGATCAATACGTCGTTCATGTGGACGTTGACGTTCGCTTCAAACGTGAACGGGCAGTAAATGCCGCTGATGTCAAGGTACGACATCACTTCCGAGAACAGCACGGGCTTCGGTTTGCCGTTTGTGTAGAGCGTGGAATACGTATTATGAAGGCTGTTGAATGATGATTTTGCTTCGCCTGCATCGAGAAAAACATCGTTTGAAAGCTGAAATACACCGTTTTCGTCTTCGGGCAGGTTTTCGCGCAATGTGTTCGCTTCGTTGATTAAATACGCGCACACATCGTAAAGCTCCTCGGCGGAGGACTCCCGCACGGTAAGTCCGCTGACGGCGGCAAAGCTGTACCGGCGGTGGTTCGTGCCGTAGTTCGTTACACACAAAAATGCGATGCACGTGGCGATGAGAACAGGAACCGACAAAAACCGCACAAAGTACGCAAAACGGCCCTCTTTATGACGAATGAGTTTATAAACGCCGTGAATGAGATACGCCAAAATGAAAAGGACAAGCGCGATCAGACAAAATTCGCCGACAGAAAACGGGAAGACTCCCGTAATGGCGGAAAAGAACTGCGCGTACACGGGGTAGATCGTCACGGCATACCACTCGGCAAAATCTGCGCTCTGCCGTGCGGCGAAGTCCAAAAGGAACGCCGCAGGCAGCAAAAGCAGCAGCCAAAAGCGCTTTAAACAAAACGCTTTCAGATAAGTTTTCATAGTTTGAATTCCTCGGCGCTGTATTGCCCGAGCTTTTGTTCGCTTTTCGGCTCGCGGCGCAGCGGGTCATATTGAAATTTTGCGCAGTGCTCTCCGCCGAGCTGCCCCGCAAGACATTTTTTCTGTACACCGTCCGCATGAAACGCGCAGTAAGCGCAGTCCGGCTCAATGCGGCTGCCAAACAGAGCGGGTGTTTGTTTTTTCTTTTTGCGTCCGAACACTTTCGTCGCCTCCGATTTTCAGGTTGCTCTTAGAGTTGTTCTCATTGTAGCATTTTCCCGGTGGAATTTCCACCACAAATTTTCGACGGCGTTTTTCCGCTGCGGAGAATACACGTGAGAAGAAAGAACACAGACAGCGCGATGAGCGCCAAGGATGATGCCGCGCTGCCCGCCATGGGCGCGGTGTTGAGGGGCGAGGTTTCCACGGCAACCGAGGTGTTTGCCGGGAGAAAATAGGAAAGCAGCAAATAAAATGCAGCGGAAAGCAGACCGTTTAAAAAGCGTGCGAGAACATATCTCGTTTTCGACAGCGGCAGCCCCGCTTTGTGGAAAAAGGAGAAGATCTGCAAGTGGATGCAAACGCCGGAAAATCCGAGCCCGAACGCTAAAAAATAAACCGGCAGGTGCCAATATACGCACTGTGTGACTCCGGCGGTGATCTCCAGACCCATCGTCAGCAATGCGCCGGAAAGCGGCACGGTGAGCCCAAGGCGGGAGAGAAACCCGCATAAATACTGAAAAATGCCGGCATCGTGCAAAACGGCCAAAAGCATGGAAAACACAATGACGAACCCGCAAAGGGAAACGGTGGCCTTAATGCCGTCCTGCACAGCGGAGACGATGCCGCCGGGAGCAGATTCTGGCGATTTTAGGCTTTTTTCGGGTTTTTCGGCAAAGCGCGACAGGGTGAGTCCCAGAAGTAACGGCGCAAGTGCGCAGGCAAAAAATAAATTCAGCCCGATGCGGTCGCTTCTTAATAATAAACTGCCCGTATAGGCTGCCGCAAACGCATAGCCCGGCGCGGTACAGAAGCATAACAGCCGCGCCGCCTGTTCTCTTGTGAGCTTTCCGGCCGCGTATAAATTTGCGGTGATCTTCGCGCCGGTAGGGTAGCCTGCGGTGAGTCCCAACAAAACGGCGGGAGCGGCGCAGGCGGGTAGGCGGAACACATGACGCATTACGGGGGAAAGCGGGCGAAACAGCACCTGCGCCGCGCGGCTGTTCGTGCATAGGCACGCGAGTAAAATAAACGGGAACAGCGAGGGAATCAGCGTGCCGAGGCATGTGTGGATGCCGCTGACAACGCCTGCGGCGGCAGCGGTGCGGTGCCTGAGCAGGAGCAAGGCGAGCAGTAAAAGCGCGGCGGCGCGGACATAAAGCGCCGGAAGCTGCAATTTTTGGCGAATGGAAAAAGCGATGTGTTCTGTATGCTTCGACACGGTGAACCCTCCTTTTGAAAAAGTATATGCGTGTTTTTCCGCACATACGTATAGAGGAGTAAAAAGAAAGAGGGTGGGCGCATGGGTGAGCTTGCAGATAAGCTGCGCTATGCCATGCAGGACGGCACGATCCGCACGGAGATTCTCGGCACGGCGAAGCTTATTTTAGAGGGTTGTGACGGCGTAATCGAATACGAAACGGAAAAGATCGGCCTGCGCTGCGGGCGGCGCGCCGTGTGGGTGGAGGGGAAAAGCTTACGGCTTTTGTGTCTTGAAGAGGACGGCGCGGTGATCACGGGACATATTGAGGCGGTGAGGTTCGCATGAAGAAAATCACGCATTGGGTGCTCGGCACGGCAACGGCGCGTGTTTCGGGCGATACGGCACGGTTTATGAACATTGCGGTGAAAACGGGTCTGCGCCCCATTCGACTTCAAAAGGATGGGAAAGACGTGCTTTTCACCTTGTATGCGAAGGACTACAAAAAGCTGCATAAGATCAAACAACGCACGCACGCGCGGGTGAAGCTTGTGGAGAAAAGCGGCTTCCCGTTTCGGTTCCGCCGCATGCTGCGCCGACCGGGACTTTTGCTTGGCACGGCGCTCGGCGTGGCGCTGATGCTGTTCCTTTCCGGCTTTTACTGGGAGATGACGATCTCCGGTGAAGATATTCCGTATGCCGAAAGCGAAATTTTGGCGGCAGCAAAGCGCGTTGGCGTGTATATCGGCGCGCCGCGAAGCACCGATACCGCTTTGGCCTCTGTCGCGCTTTTGGAGGAGCTGCCGGAGCTTTCGTGGGCATCGTTCAACACGGAGGGTTGCACCGTACAGCTTGAGCTGCGCACGTCCGTCACAAAGGCGGAGGGCGCGGAGCACGACGGCACGGGGGACATCGTCGCGTCACGCGCGGGGCTCATCCATTCTATCACGGCGCAAAACGGCACGGTGCTCGTGAAAGTCGGTTCTGCCTGCGCCGCGGGGCAGGTGCTTGTTTCCGGCATCACACAGGTGGGCGACCCGTATGACCCGGAATATAACCCCGTGCGCTGTTTTTACACCCGCGCCCGTGCGGAAATTCTGGCGGAGACACAGCGCACATTCACGGCATCCTGTCCGCTAAGTACCGAAACGGTGCGCGAAACGGACCTCGGTACACAGCGCGCGCTGTATATTTTGGGCGTGCGCGTGCCGCTCTCGCTTTCCGGCGCGCCGAAAGGCCAGACGGCATACACCCGCACGCCGTTCGTTTTGCAGGGGCACACGTTGCCGCTGTGGGTGGAAACGGTGCGCGTATATGAGGAGGAGACCGTGCCCGTTACGTTCACGGAGGAAGAAGCGCAGCGCCGCGCGCTTGAAAATCTGCATCAGCTGCAAAAGCTTGCGCTTGGAGAAGACGGGTGTGTGCTTACGGAAAACATCACATATCAGACAAAAGACGGCGCGGTTTACGTCACGTCCCGGTGCGTATGCCTTGAAAACATTGCGCAGGAGGCGCCGCTCACCCTGCCTGAAGAGCCTGAAAATCCGGGGAATATAGGGGTATTTGTCGGAAATGTACAGGGAAACGGCTAAATTTCGTTGAAAATTTCATAACCACATTGGGAACACTTATGCTATAATAAAACAGGAAATTCGGTTTTTTAGACTGCACGGTTTTTTCAAAGCCGTGCGGCAAAAGGAGAACGATTTGGAAAGAAGCATTCATGTAGACAAAGCAGAATACGCGGCAGAGCTTTTCGGCAGCTTTGACGTGAACGCAAAGCGACTGGAAAAGGCATTCGGTGTAACGTTTTCCTGCCGCGATTCGCAGATCCACGTTATCGGCGAAGAACCCGGTGTTTCGCGTGCGGTGCGTGCAGCAGAAAGCCTTTTGCGGCTCGTCGAAAAGGGCGAAGTCCTAAACGACCAGAACGTCGGCTACTGCATCGACATGGTCATGGAGGACAGCGAAGCACAGATGGCTCCGCTTACGGACGGCTGCATCTGCATCACAGCGAAAGGCAAGCCCGTAAAGCCCAAAACGGTGGGACAGAAGAATTATTGCGACAATATTCGCAATAACACCATCACCATCGGCGTCGGCCCTGCGGGCACCGGTAAAACGTACCTTGCGGTCGCCATGGCTGTGACGGCGTTCCGTGCGCAGCAGGTGAACCGCATCATCTTGACGCGCCCCGCCGTGGAAGCCGGCGAGAAGCTGGGTTTTCTGCCCGGTGATTTGCAGCAGAAGGTAGATCCCTACCTGCGCCCGCTTTACGATGCGCTGTTCGACATGCTCGGCGCGGAATCGTACGCCCGTCTTGTGGAGCGCGGCAGCATTGAGGTGGCGCCGCTTGCGTACATGCGCGGCAGAACGCTCGACGACAGCTTTATCATTCTGGATGAGGCGCAGAACACCACCTGCGAGCAGATGAAAATGTTCCTGACGCGTCTCGGCTTCAACTCCAAAATGGTCATCACAGGCGACATCACGCAGATTGATCTGCCAGACGGCAGACGCTCTGGCCTGAAGGACGCGATGCGTGTGCTGCGCAATGTGGATGACATTTCCGTTTTCCGCTTTACCGAAAAAGACGTTGTGCGCCATCGCTTGGTGCAGGATATCATTCGGGCGTATGAAAAAGCGTCCGCAGCAAAATAACCCCTATCGAAAGGATTTTAGCATATGGAAAAAATCAGAGTCATCATCACAAACAACCAGAAAGCGGTCAAAGTGCCGACCGGCGTGCGCATGCTCATCCGTCGCTGTTGCCACGCGGTTCTGCGGATGGAGAAGTTTGAGGATTCCGCTGAAATCAGCGTGACATTCGTGGACAACGAGCAGATCCGCGAGCTAAACGCGCAGTACCGCAACAAAGATGCCGCAACAGACGTGCTCTCTTTCCCCATGGGTGAGAACGGCGTGTATGACATCAACCACGATACCGGCGCGAAGATTCTCGGCGACATTGTGCTCTCTGTGGAAATGGCAATGGCACAGGCAAAGCGCTACGGCCACAGCTTAGAGCGCGAGATCGGCTACCTGACGGCGCATTCTATGCTGCACTTGCTCGGCTATGACCACGAAAACGGCGGCATGGAGCGTGTGCGCATGCGTGAAAAAGAAGAATACGTTATGTCGCAGCTCGGCCTGCCGGGCACTTCCAGCTACACCGTTTAACATGGTGCCGGATTGGAAAACAAACGGTAAGACCCGCACGCAGGCGGACAGCTTTCGCGATGCCGCGCGCGGATTTTTCCATACCGTGAAAACGGAGCGAAACATGCGTATACACCTTACAGCGGCGGTATACGTTTTGTTTTTTTCGCCCTTTCTGGGCGTAACGCGCAGCGAATACGGCGTTCTGCTTTTGACCATCGCAATGGTTATCGCGGCGGAAGCGTTCAACACCGCCATTGAGATGCTGTGTGATTACGCGCAGAAAAGCTATAATCCGCTCATCGGCAAAACAAAAGATATCGCGGCGGGAGCGGTGCTTGTGTGCGCCGTTTTTGCCGCTTTTGTCGGTATAGCCGTTTTGTGGCGTCCGGAAGCGATCTTAGCGCTTTTGATAACAATCGTCACAAATCCGCTTTACCTTGTGCTTTTCATTCTGTCGCTCATTTTGGCCTTTTTCTTCATTTTCAAAGTGCCATGCGGCGTGCGGGAAAAGCTTCATAAAAAGTGATATAAATTATCAGAAAGGAAACCGCGGCTGCGTGCCCCGGGAAAACTATGGATACAGAAAACTACATGAACGAAAAATCGGCGTTTATCGCCATTGTGGGCAGACCGAACGTGGGCAAATCCTCTATTTTGAACCGCCTGCTCGGTACGAAGCTTGCCATCGTTTCCAATAAGCCACAGACCACCCGCACGCGCATTATGGGCGTGTGGACAGAGGGCGAAACGCAGCTGGTGTTCATCGATACGCCGGGCCTCATCAAGCCGAAGAACTCCCTCGGCGATTACATGGTGAAAAGCGTTACCTCGTCCGTCGCAGATGTGGACGCCTGCCTGCTCGTTGTGGAGGCAAATACGAAAATCTCCAAAGCAGATGAAGAGCTTGTGCACCGCTTTAAAGATTTAGGTGTGCCAGCGCTGCTCGCCATCAATAAGATCGACCTTTTGCAGGACAAAAGCGTTTTGATGGAGCAGATTGCGAAGCTCTCCGCGCTCTACGAATTTGAAGCTGTGGTGCCGGTCTCCGCGCAGGACGGCAACGGCATGGACGCGCTGCGTGAGGAGCTCATCGCACTGGCGGAGCCGGGCGGACACTTCTTCTCGGAAGATACGCTCACAGACCAGCCGGAGCGCGTCATTGCGTCCGAAATCGTGCGTGAGAAAATACTGCGCTTTACGGATAAAGAAATCCCGCACGGCGTCGCAGTCGTGACGGAAAGCATGCGCGACCTCGGCAACCTGACGGAGATCGATGCGACAATCTATTGTGAACGCGCCACGCATAAAGGCATCATCATCGGCAAGGGCGGCGCAATGCTGAAAAAAATCGGCTCGAAGGCAAGAGAAGACATGGAGCGCTTTTTCGGCTGCAAGATCAACCTGCGCCTTTGGGTAAAGGTGAAGGAGGACTGGCGCCAGCGTCCGCAGATCCTCACAAAGCTCGGCTTTAACGAGCACGATTTTGACCAGTACCAATAAACCGTGATTTTCGGGAAAACGGTCACATTTTGAGAAATTGACAGACGTTTCCACGGATAAAACCCGCAAAAACCGCAGAAGCTAAAAACAGCCATACGGTTTAGGAGGCGTTTGTATGCGAAATTCCCCGATGCAGAATGCGGCGTATGCCGCGTGGAACAGCTTTTATAAAAGCGGCAAGGCGGAGGATTACATCCGCTATGTGCAGCTTACACGCCGGGAGCTTGCCGACGTGGATTTTACGGCAGGAGACTTTGATGCAGGTAAAGACCCAGGGACTCATCATTCGGGAGCAGACGGTGGGCGAGAGCGACCGCCTTGTCACGGTGCTGACGCGTGACGCGGGCGTGGTGCGTGCGTTTGCCCGCCGCGCCAAAAACTTAAAGGACAGCAAAAGCGCCGCAACGCAGCTTTTGTGCTATTCCCGCCTTTCTATTTTTAAGGGGCGGGAAAAATACATGATTGACGATGCCGAGCCGATCGAGGTCTTTTTCGGGCTTCGGCGGGACATCGCCGCGCTTTCGCTGGCGCAGTATTTCTGTGAGCTGGCGTACTTAATGGTGCCGGAGGATACGGATTCCGAGGAATACCTGCGGCTCATCTTAAATTCCCTGCATTTTTTATCAAAGGGCACGCGGCCGATACGGCTGTTGCAGTCCGTGACAGAGCTGCGTATGCTCTCGTCGGCGGGCTATATGCCAAATTTAGTCGCGTGCGAAAACTGCGCCGCGTATGAGGCGGAAACGATGTTCTTTCTGCCGCAAAGGGGCATTATTCTGTGTGACAAGTGCTTTCACGGCGCGAATGAACCGTATGTCGCGCTGCCGCCGGGCGTGCTGACCGCCATGCGACACATTGCGTATGTGGATTTTGAAAAGCTCTATAACTTCTCGCTGCCGGAGGATGCGCTGAAAATTCTGAACGCCGCAACGGAAAGCTACGTTGTCCATACATTACATACCGTACCGAAGACCTTGGAGTTTTATAAAACGTTTTTGGATTAACAGAGGAGATTGACCCGGCAAAACCGGGTACGAAAAGAAAGCAGGAACAAAATGCTGAAAGATCATAAAGCGCTGGAGCTGGATAAAATTCTGCTTCAGCTTGCAAATGAAACCACTTGCCCGGATGCGGCGGAGCTGGCGCAGAAAATTGAGCCGGATACCGACATTCGCCACGTGGAGCGCCTTTTGCAGGAAACGGACAACGCGTTTGTTTTAATGGCAAAGTACGGCGCACCGTCGTTTTACGGCATGACGAATGTCACGAATGCGCTGCGTCGCGCAGAAGCGGGCGGCGTGCTGAATCTGGCGGAATTATTGTCTGTTGCCGCGACATTGCGTGCTATCCGCAGTGTTTCGGATTGGCGTAAAAAAAGCGAAAGCGTCAAAACGGCGCTCGATTACCGCTTTGAGACCTTGCAGCCGAATAAGTTTATCGAAGACCGCATCTCGATGACCGTCGTCAGCGAGGAAGAAGTTGCCGATACCGCAAGCGTCGCCTTGGCGGCTATCCGCCGCAAGATCCGCGCGGCATCGCTGCGCGTGCGCGAGCAGCTTGATAAAATGATCCGCTCGCAGACCTACCAAAAGTATTTGCAGGAGGCCATTGTCACCCAACGCGGCGGCCGCTACGTTGTGCCGGTTAAGGCGGAGTTCCGCAATGAAGTCAAGGGCCTCATTCACGATTCCTCCGGCAGCGGTGCCACCGTGTTTATTGAGCCGATCGGCGTTGTGGAGGCGAACAACGAAATCCGCGTGTTGCGCTCGGACGAAAAGGACGAGATCGACCGCATCTTGACGGAGCTTTCCCGTGAGATCGGCGAGTTTGCAGACGGCATCATCCAGAGCTACCGCGCGGCGGTGGAGCTGAATCTCATTTTCGCAAAAGGGCAGCTCGCCTACAAAATGAAGGCGACCGTGCCGAAGCTCAATCAGGAGGGGCGCATCGCCATCAAATCGGCGCGCCACCCGCTCATCGATAAAAATAAGGTCGTGCCGACCGATCTGTACCTCGGCAGTGATTTTGATGCGCTCATCGTCACCGGCCCGAACACCGGCGGCAAGACCGTCTCGCTGAAAACGGCGGGCCTTTTGACGCTGATGACCATGTGCGGCCTGATGATCCCCGCGGCGGATGGCAGCGAAGTTTCGATTTTCGACCACGTTTTGGCGGACATCGGCGATGAGCAGAGCATTGAGCAGTCTCTCTCCACGTTCTCGGCGCACATGACGAATATCATCCGCATTCTCAACATTGCGGACGACAAGAGTCTTATCCTAATCGATGAGCTCGGTGCGGGCACCGACCCGGTCGAGGGCGCCGCGCTTGCTATTTCCATCATCGAAGCCATGCGCACCAAAGGCACGCGCGTGATGGCGACAACGCATTACGCAGAGCTGAAGGCATATGCCATTCAGACCGTTGGCGTTGAAAACGCCTGCTGCGAATTTGACGTGGCGACGCTGCGCCCGACGTATCGCCTGCTCATCGGCGTACCGGGTCGTTCCAATGCATTTGCCATTTCCGCACGTCTCGGTATGCCGGCGAACATCGTAGAGCACGCAAAGAAACTCGTTTCCGATGAAAGCACTATGTTTGAGGAGGTCGTCTCCCGCTTGGAGGAGAGCCGCCGCAAAATGGAAGATGAGCGTGAAAGTGCCGAGCAGCTGCGTTTGAAAGCGCAGAACATGGAAAAAGAGGCAGAAGCGCTGCGCGACCGCGCCGAAAAGGACGCGAAGCACGAAATTGAGCGCGCCAGAATGGAAGCGGCGGAGCTTGTGCAGAAAACGCGCCGCGAAGCCCAGAGCCTGTTAGACGAGCTCGAAGACCTGCGCCGCAACAAGCAGAAATTATTGACCGCAGAACAGAAAGCGCGCCTGAAGGCAGGCATCCGCGATATGGAAAAGGCCAGTGACCCGGTGCACGAGCGCCGCATAGACGAAGATTATGTGTTGCCGCGCCCCTTACAGGTCGGCGATACGGTACTGATTTACGATATCGATAAGATTGCGACCGTTTTGGATGTGCCGAAAAACGGCGACCAGATTTTGGTGCAGGCAGGCATCATCAAAACGCGCGTGCCGCTGAAAAACCTGCGCCTGACCGACCAGAAGCCGAAGGAAAAGAAGAAAGCCGCAGGCGGTCATCGCACCGTGACGAAGAAGATGGATTCCGCTCCGGCGCGCAATGAAGTGGATGTGCGCGGCATGAATTTGGAAGAAGCGCTCATGGAAGTGGATGCGTTTATCGATCACGCTTTGATGCACAATCTCAACATGCTGACGATTATCCACGGCAAAGGTACAGGTATATTGAGAAACGGCATTCAGCAGCATTTGCGCCGCCACAAGGCCGTGAAATCCTTTCGCCTCGGCGTATATGGTGAGGGCGAAAGCGGCGTGACGATTGTAGAGCTGAAATAACCTTAAGAGGATCGTAAGATGCAAAGTCTTGGCTTTACTTGACAGCAGCGAAAAATTCTCTTAAAATAGGTACAACAGAACCGATACCGCATAAAACTACGAAACAGGTTTTGTGCGGTATTATTTTACGCGGCCGGGCACAGCCGGGCTGCCGAAAGGCAGGGATTGGATGAAAAATCTATATAAAGCGGGTATGGGACGCTTTGCGGCGATATGCTTTGTGGTTTTGATGGTGTTTTCCACCGGCAACCTGTATGCGTTTGCGGATGAAGCCGGAAACGGCGACACGAGCACCTCGTCTGCCGAAGACGGAGGCGACACGGGCAGCACCGTAAGCGCGACGGCAGCGGACGCCGAAGTGCCGGAGCAGCCCGCGGATCTTTATGTCTATGACGAAGCGAGTGTGATTTCCGCCAGTACGAAAACGGTAATCAACGATAAAAACGCTGACCTCAATGCGACGTATGGTGTGCAGATTGCGGTGTTCACCATGAACACTTTGCCCGGCGAAAAATCCGATTATGATGGCCGCGTGGCCTACCTTAAAAAGGTCATGGACACGTGGAAGCTTGGCGGCGACAGCAAAAACGGGCTTATCATAGGCCTTTCCGTTTCGGACGGCGACTATATGGCGGTGGCCGGTGACGGCCTGCACGGCGCGTTCTCCGGCACGGAGCTGAGCGCTTTGCTGCACGATAATCTGGAAGCGGATTTTCAGACCGGCGCATATGATGCCGGTGTTTTAAAGCTCTTTAACGCCGTGGCAGCGGCAGCGGAAACGTATAAATCCGGCAACCCCACAGACTCGGCGGCTGTGAGCACTGCAAGCAACGCAGAGTCCACCGCCGGTAGTACGGAATCTTCCGCGGCCGAAAGCAGTGCATCCTCCGAAGCGAGCGGCCCTAAGGGCGGCTCGGTGATTTTCGGCATTTTGAAATTTGTTTTGGTGCTTGTCATTGCCTTTGCGGTTTTGCTGCTCATCGTGTACATCCACGGGCAGCGCGTGCGCAAAAAGCGCCGCGAAGCGCGCCGCAGACGTGCGGAACAGCGCCGCCGTGCCGCCGAGCAGGAAACGGCTGACCCGTACACCGCTCCGCGTAAGGAAGAACCGAAGCGCACGCTGGAGGACGATTACCTCGACTTCATGAACCGTTATAAATAACCGTAAATATAAAAATGCCGCAGGCACGGGAAAACCCGGTTGTCTGCGGCATTTTCTTTTGCGGTAAGATCAGCCCTTTGCGCGTGCTGCGATGATGGAAGCCATTTCGCCGACGTTCTTCATGGAGGAGATTTCGCCCATCTTGAACTTCATGCGGAACTCGCGCTCTACAGCGGAGATCAGCGTGATGTGCTCCAGGCTGTCCCAATCCTCAATGTCGTCTGCGGTCGTTTTCGGCGTGACGTGAATGGTGTCATCGTCAAAAACATCCTGAAATACGCGGTCCAGTCTTTCAAAAATTTCTCTTGTGTCCATGGTAAAATTCCTTTCTGTGATTTGATTTAATACTTAATTTAGCGAGGATCACGCTTCTGCGTGGTCGTTGCCGAACACTTCGATCACGTGGTTCTGCGGCTTGTAGCCCGCGACGCGCAACTGCCACACGGTGCTGCCGTCCTCGTGCTCCTCAGTCTTCGTGAAGCCGAAGCGACCGAAAAGGTCGCTGACCATCTTGTTTTTTGCGGTGGGGTAGTAGTAGCCGTTAATCGTTTCTACGCCCACTTCGCGGCAGCGCTCCACAAGGCGGTCCAACATAGCAAATTCCATATCGCGCTTTAATACGCGGCAGCTCATCAGCCATAGGTCAATGTCGAGTGCCGTGCCGTTTTTTCTGCCGATGACGACGGAAACGACGCCGTTGTCGCCGAATTTATCGATGAGCTTGCCGTACAGACGGATATAGCCGTCGTCCTCAAATACGCTTTCCATTTCGGCGGGCGTATAGCGGCGGGTGGTCACGTTGAACTGGTTGCTCTTGTTTGTAAGCTGTGTGATGCGCGCAAGGTACACCGGGATGAAATCATCGATGACGGCGTGCATCTCAAGGCTCATTAAATAGTCGTTATAATCGCCGAACGACGCCATTTCCGCGGCGCGCAGGGCGTTTTTCTTGTACATTTCGTTGCGCTTCAAGTCATCTTCGCTGAAGGTTGTCACTTCAAAGAAGCCGCTGCGGTCAATCGTCGTGATGTAGTTTTCCACGCCGTCCATGTCCGGAACGGCCGCGCCCTTGATCTGCGTGCGCACAATCTCGCGCTCGGCGGGGTTATCGTCCGCAAAAACGATGGAATCCGGCAGAATGTTCAGCTCTGCGGCGGTCTCGGCAATGTTGCGGTCTTTGTTTTCCCAGTTTGCCTTAATGATGACGAAATCGTCCGGGCGCAGTGCACCTTCGGGGTGGTTTAACCCCGCAATGGCGTTTTCATGGTCATTTTTAGAGCAGACCGTCAACACGATGCCGAGACTTTTAAGTTGCTTTACGTAGGTCTGAAACTCGTAGTAGGATTGCGAAACGCCGGTCTCCTGGCCGATCTCGATGCCGTCTACGCCGTCGTCGCCCACAACGCCGCCCCACAGGGTGTTATCGAGGTCAAGGGCAAGCGCCTTTTTATTCTTGCCGAAAATCGACTTGATAATGTGCGAAACACTGAACGCAAAGGACGGGATCGCCTCAAAGCACATGGCGTATTTGTACATGTTCCAGAACAGCGGGTTCGACCATTCTTTCAGGCCGTAATCGGCAGAAACAAAGTTGAGGTCGTGAATATAAAAGCTCTCATTTTCGCGTGCGTAGGCGTAAAAAGCTTCGTTTAAGCGCGTGAGGAAATTCGTGCGGCCGTGGATGTCCCACGCGTCGCGGCTACCGAGCAGGCGGTAAAGCGGCATTTCAAAGTTATTTTGAATGATGGGGCAGTGGAACTTTTCCGCAATGCTTTTCCACATCGCCGTGAAACGGTTTAGTTCCGTGTGCAGCTTTTCGTCTATTTGCTCCGTGGTGTCGGTCATCTCGGGCCAGTTCGTCACGTTGCGATTCGTGGTGTGGATGAACACAATGTCCGGCTTGAAGCTTAAAAGCGTTTCATCCGGGAACATGGCGTCCTGAAAATACTGCGCGTATTCGGATTCGTAAAATTCCGGCTCAATACCGGCGTCTAAGAGGAAAAGCTCCAGCGTTTTTACAATGTCGCTTGTGGTGGAGCCGCCGAGCACGGCAATCTTCTTTCTGATGCGCGAGGTGCCGTCTGCGAGCAGTGCTTTCTTTAAAGATTTGCGCTTTTTGATGATGTAAGCGGCGTCAAAGGGATATTCCAGTTCTTTCATAGGCTCTCCTTTGTTATTCTTTTGCGGAAGAGGTATCATCTGTACCGGTCGAGGTGGTGTTAGCGGCCGTATCCGTGCCGGAAGTCGTCGTTGGTGCACTTGTCGCGGTCGGCATGACCGTTTTCGGCGTAACAGACGGGACAATGTGCGAATCGGCGATGGTCTCACCGGCGTTCTGCGCGATGAGGTTCTGAATGTTGTCGGCGTTATCGCCCACAACGGAGTATGCGGACATCGTAAAGAGCACATCCGTAATGCCCATATCTTTGATGAAGCTGACGAGGTTGCACTCCAAATAGCGCACGTCGGCAACGTAGATCTGCTCAAAGGAATTCGTATAGAACGGAATCTCCGCGTTACCGAAGCTGTCCTTAATGACGAGCAGCTTGCGGCCGTTCTTCATCTGCGTATCGACTTTTACGATGCAGGAGTCGCCGCCGAGGAACTTGAGGTACGCGTTTGCGGTGTCCACATCGGCAAAGAGGTCGTCTTCGTACTGGTAGTTAAAAGAAGTATCGTAGTAGGAAGCCACGTAGTTCGAGGCCGGCACGAAGTAGTGGAAATCGTCCGGGTCGTTCAAAATACGCGTATCCTGCGAGAAACCGTACATAGTGCCTACATAGCCCGGAATGGATTTTTCCGTGTAGGTGGAAAGGTCTGCGAACGGCACGCCTGCGGCCTCGGCAAACGTGCGGGCGGCATAGTAGGCGCCGCGTGCCTGCCAGTGGTGGTCGGTGCGCAGGTAAATATCTTCCTCCGCATGCTTTTTCATTACGTCCACAACGTTTACGGACTGAATGCCGGCATTCAGCTTTTCGGCAACGCCGTCAAAGCATTCTTTCTGGTTGCCAACATAATCAATGCCGTTTTTCGGGGTGTAGATGGCGGAAGCGGTGGGCGCGGGCATAGACCAAATGGTCACACCGCTGCCGACCTTGCTTTGCAGGTCGTTGAGCGCATTGGCGTAAGCGGTGCCGCCACCGCCGCCGAAGGCCTCCATGCAGCGCCAGTGATTATCCCAGTTTACAACAAGCAGGTTGTTCACCCATTCCAGTGTGCTGTTATCCTCGGTGCTGAAATCGCGGCCCATTTTTTCATCCGCAGCGCTCACGGCCGGGAACACACGCCCTGCGGCGTATTGCAGCAGGTTCGTGCTGTTTGGCACGGTGCCGTTTGCGGGTGTGGTTGTCTGGGTGTCACCGTTTGCGGCAGAAGTATCGGTGTTATCTGTGCTGTCCGTCTCGGGCTTTGCGGTGTTGACCGTTGAAGCGAACATCTTCATACCAAACAGATTCTTAATGGAGTTGCTCATATTCTTAAAGCCGTCGTGGTTCGGCACGGTATCGTCAAACCATGTGGCGACGTCCGCCGTAAACGAGCCGGAAAAATACGATGCAAAAGAGAATTTCGGAAATTCCGCAAGGTTTCGGTTTTCAATCTGTGAGACGGTGGAGCGCGGGAAAAGGAGCAGATACAACGTCATCAAGGCGAAAAGAATGACCATAACGCCGACGGATAAAACGGAAAGCCGCATGTTCAAAAGCTCGCGGCGGCTCGGCTTCAGCTTGCGGCGGCGCTCTGCGGGTTCGGCGCTTTCATCCGCAGTCGGCGCATCTACGGCTTCGGTTTTCTCCGGCTTCGTTTCCGGTTCGGCGGGCTTGCGGGGAGCAAAATAATCAAGGTCAAGGTCTTTAAAATCGTTCATGTCAATGAGCACCTCCCCTTAGAATCTGAAATACAGGAACACGTTGTTCGTGGTATCGACGAGCAGGACACTCACGACGGCGAGCAACACCATACAGACCGCAACGGAGCCGACGCGGCCGATGGCATAAACGGTATCGTTTTTGCTCTCGAGAAAATAACTCTTGATCTTCGGCAATACCGGCAGGCTGACGAGAATCGCGAACAAAATGAGAAAGATGTTGTTGCGCAGGGAGGAGAACGTCATGGGGTCCGTAAACGGCGCGCCGTTCGCAATCATGCCGATGCCCGTGATATTGAGGAAAAACTGACCAAGCTGGCCGAGATCTTCAAAATAGAAGATGCCGAAGCCGAGGATGATGACAAGCTTCGTATACACGTGCTTCCACACGATCGGCCACTTTTTCATGCGCTTTTTGCCCATTTTCTGCTCGAACAGCATGAAGCAGCCGTAGTAAAGGCCCCATAAAATGAAGTTCCATGCGGCACCGTGCCAAAGACCGGTGCAGAACCAAACAAGGAACAGGCCGAAATACTTGCGCGGCTTACCGAAGAACGGCACGTACAAAAGGTAGTCGCGGAAGAAGGAGCCGAGGGAGATGTGCCAGCGCTGCCAGAACTCCGCAATGGTGGTGCAGGCAAACGGATGACGGAAGTTTTCGTCAAAGTGGAAGCCAAACATGCGACCGAGGCCGATGGCAATATCGGAATAACCGCTGAAGTCAAAGTAAACATACAGCGAATACACGATGATGGTGTACCATGTGCCGAGCACGGAAAGTCCCGTGATGTCCTTGCCGAAGAACGTGTTGACGATGGACCACAAATTGTTCGCGATGATGACCTTTTTCGCAAGACCGAGGATCACGCGCAGCGCACCTTCGCATAGGTCGGTCGCGTTGACGGAGCGGTTGTCGATCTCCTGCTCCACAACGCTGTACCGCACGATCGGGCCGGCGATGAGCTGCGGAAAGAGGGACAGGTACAAAAGAAATTTGTGGTACTTCGGCTGCACGTCCACCGTTTCCCAGTAGCAGTCCAAAATGTAGGAGATAGCCTGGAACGTGTAGAAGCTGATACCGATGGGCAACGTGATCTGCGGCACCGGAATGGCCGCGCCCGAAACGGCGTTCAGGTTTTCCACAATGAACGCGCTGTACTTAAAGATGAGCAAAAGCAGAATATCTACAAAAATACCGCCGCCAACGGCTAACTTTGCGCGCGGGGTATCCCGAAATTTGCCGATCAATATGCCGATGAACCAGTTAAAGAATGAACTGAACAGCAAAAGCAAAATCCAAAGCGGCTCGCCCCAAGCGTAAAAGATGAGTGAAAAGACAATCAGCACGATGTTTTTGGTGCTGAGCTTTTTGGCGAGGCCGTAACAGATGAGGCACAGCGGCAAAAAGACATAGATAAAGAACAAATCGGCAAAAACCATGTATCGGGCTCCTTAATCCTTTGTTTTTTCCGTGCAGGCACATTTCCCGATGCCCGCAGTGTTTGGTTTCCATAAGTTTTCATATATATATCAGTATAGACGAAAAAGCGAAAAGCGTCAAGGCAAAAGCCACCCGGAGCCTTGTCTTTTGCGGAAAATTTGCACGGGGTTTCAAGGCTTTTTCTGTGTATATTTCAGTGCGCGAAAATCCAATATGATTGACAAATGCGCCGCCGTGCGGTACAATAACACAGTACACTTTATGACCCCAATTGAATATGTCTCAGTAGCTCAGTTGGATAGAGCATCCGCCTCCTAAGAGAACCTAAAAGTGTTCCCCGATAGATGGGTAATTGCCTCATAAATTAAATATGCGCTTGTACCTCAGCAGGATAGAGGGTCCGCCTCCTAAGAGAACCTAAAAGTGTTCCCCGATAGATGGGTAATTTCCTCGTAAATTAAATATGCGCCAGTAGCTCAGTTGGATAGAGCATCCGCCTCCTAAGCGGAAGGTCGGGGATTCGAATTCCTTCTGGCGCGCCATAAATAACGCTGAAAGCCTTTATTTTCAAAGGTTTTCGGCTTT
>ENA-ORLY01000126-ORLY01000126.1-human-gut-metagenome-genome-assembly--contig:-NODE-126-length-111623-cov-7.465360_pt1 | contig 111623 bp, 103 predicted proteins | sample MGYA00243071_ERZ508832 | MGnify/ENA primary metagenome ERZ508832 (study PRJEB26277, sample SAMN04329777) | human gut metagenome | biome: human-associated habitat | host: Homo sapiens | place: USA... | reverse complement strand
GCAGAATCGTAGAAGAATTGATAACATCCAATCATCGTGAGGCTGAGCTATATAGTAAGTATAAAGCATATTATGGCTATGCATTCTTTATCTGCAAAAAAGGATTCTCACTGAGAAGGTGAGCGAATGACGATACAAAGAAGTATAAAAAGTGATTAACTCGGTTTAATAGAATAAATGATTCAACTTACTTTTAGGGAGCTTTTTCAGTCTCCCTAAAAGTCTTTATTATAAACGAGAATATAAAGCAAAATACTTCCAAAACGGTGCAGCCATCAATGATTGTTTCACCTCATCATTCAATAACAACGCTTTTACTTCTTCTTCATCCAGCAAATGCACTGTCAGATCTTCAGTTTCTTCCAAATGCTGGGTAGAGATTCGTTCTACCTCCGTAGCCAGATAACAATGAGTGATATTTGTCATGGTGCTGGCATTTGCTGAAACGGTCATAAGTTTTGTCCAATTTCCATTGCCATACCCTGTTTCTTCGTACAATTCGCGTTGGGCAGAAAGCAAAGGTTCTTCTCCGGTTTCACAAACTCCGGCGCAAATTTCATAACGTGTTTCTTTTATTCCGTGACGGTATTGGCGTACTAATACGAATTTACCTTCTTTGGTGATAGCAATTACATTTACCCAATCAGGATATTCCAAAATATAATATTCAGGAATTTCAACTCCTGTAGGTAGTTTAACCCGGTCACGGCGTGCGGTCAGCCAAGGGCGGCGGATAAGATATTCACTTTCAACAATCTCCCATTTTCTATCGTCTTTTTCCATAAAGATTCTTTTTATTTGGATGAAAAGCAAAGATACTATCTTTGGAAATTAGAACAACTATAAAATAGTAGTTTTTATTCACCTACTTCCAACTTATAAATCTTACCTTTGCTTTCAATAATAATCCTGTCATCATAACACATAAATTATGGAAAACCATATTAGCAAAAACTCCTCTATGTGGAATCCTTGGCACGGCTGCCACAAGTTAAGCGAAGGTTGTCGTCATTGTTACGTTTACCGTGGCGACAGCCAACGAGGTCGAGATAGTTCCATCATTACTAAAACCGGAAAATTTGACTTTCCCATACAGCGCAAACGAAACAACACCTATAAAATTCCTCCCGGCAATCTGGTCTATACTTGCTTCACTTCTGATTTTCTGATTGAAGAAGCCGATGAATGGCGTGAAGAAGCATGGCAAATGATGCGGGAACGTCAAGACCTCCACTTTCTTTTCATCACCAAACGCATAGACAGATTAAAAGAGTGTTTGCCATCTGACTGGGGAGAAGGATACGAAAATGTAACTATTTGTTGTACTATGGAAAATCAAGACAGAGTAGATTATCGCCTTCCCATCTACAAGGCGGCTCCCATCAAACATAAAATCATTATTTGCGAGCCTTTGCTAACAGAAATAGATTTCAGAGGAGAGCTTGGTCCTTGGGTAGAACAAATTGTTGTAGGTGGCGAGTCAGGTAAAGAAGCTCGTATATGCAATTATGAATGGGTACTTGATATCCGTCGTCAATCTGTGGAAAACAAAATCAATTTTTGGTTCAAACAAACCGGATATCGCTTGCTAAAAGAAGGTCATGAATATTTCATTGCCCGCCGGTTCCAACATTCGCAAGCTAGAAAAGCCGGGATAAACTATACGAAAGATTAATCAGATGATATATCTAATCGCTTATTCTAAAAAGAACAGGCTTCGCTACCCTTCCATTTTGACAATATTCTTTTCATTTTGAAAAGGAATCAAAGACAGAAATGAAAGAAATAATTGATTTATAGGAGTCTCCTCTTTTGGTACACAATTTGTTCTCCTCTTAGATAGAAGTATGTGGTAAAGATAAAATGGAAAGAGAAGAAAACGTAAAACACTTTTTGGATTTAATCAGGCGTTCGAGACGTGGAAAATTCAAAATCTATATTGGGATGATAGCCGGTGTAGGCAAGAGTTACCGAATGTTGCAAGAAGCACATGAAATGCAAGAAAACGGTCTTGACGTCCAAATCGGTTATATAGAGACACATGGAAGAACCGGAACAGAAGCTCTATTGGAAGGGTTGACAATTATTCCTCGCAAAAAGATATTTTATAAAGGAAAAGAGATTGAAGAGATGGATTTAGACTCTATCCTTCGGTTACATCCCGAATTGGTCATTATAGACGAACTGGCACATACTAATATAGAAGGCAGTCGTAATGAAAAGCGTTGGCAAGATGTCATGGAACTATTGGATGCAGGAATCAATATCATTTCTGCTGTTAATATCCAACATATCGAGAGTCTGAATGAAGAGGTGAAAGGAATTGCCGGCATCGAAGTTAAAGAACGCATTCCTGACAAAGTATTACAAGACGCCGATGAAGTTGTGAATATTGACCTTACTGCCGAAGAATTAATTAACCGCCTGAAAGCCGGAAAAATATACCGTCCTGAAAAGATTGAATTAGCTTTGAATAACTTTTTCAAAACAGAGAATATCCTTCAATTGCGCGAATTAGCCCTTAAGGAGGTCGCTTTCAGAGTTGAAAAGAAAGTAGAAAACGAAATCGTTTCTATTGATAAAGGGGTACGTCATGAGAAATTTCTTGCTTGTATCAGTAGCAATGAGAAGACACCACGACATATCATCCGTAAAGCAGCACGACTGGCTTCCCGCTACAATACTGTATTCTCAGCCCTTTATGTGCAAACACCGGTAGAAAGCACAGAACGTATCAATCTTGCCAGTCAGCGACATTTGCTAAATCATTTTAAATTGGTTACAGAATTAGGAGGTGAAGTGCTACAAGTAGCATCTGCAAATGTCTTAGATGAAATTATAAAAACTTGTCAAGAGAAGCAGATTACAACGATATGCATGGGACAGCCGGCATTCAAAATGCCTTCTACCCTATTCAGTATCTCGAAATACAAAAAATTTCTAGCGTCTTTGGCACAAATGAATATAGATTTGATTATACTTGCATAAAAATAAAGTCTATGAATATAAAAACAAAACTTACCCTTACCATCGGCATATTGGTAGCTATGATTGTATTATTAGTTGCTCTATCAGTAGTGAATTTACAAATATTAACAGCAACAGATCCTGATAGTCCTGCTGCCGGTCCGGGATTACAAAGAGCATTATTGTGGATTTCCATTGTAGGAGCAGCATGTATTTGCGTAGGTATCGGTATATGGTTGCGCCTTCCTGCATCTATCAATAAGCCCATTAAAGAAATAACAAACGGCATCCAGGAAATAGCCAATCATAATTACGAAAAACGGCTTGATTTAAATGGCAATCAGGAATTTGCTGAAGTATCAAAGAACTTCAACAGGATGGCCAAACGGCTGGAAGAGTATCATGCAAGCACTCTTTCCGAAATGATGGCCGCTAAAAAATACATGGAAACTATCATAAATAGCATTAATGAACCCATCATTGGTTTAAATAATGAAATGGAAATTCTTTTTATCAATGATGAAGCCTTGAATGTTCTCAATTTGAAAAGAGAAGAAGTGATAAAACGATCTGCTCAGGAAATTTCGATGCGTAACGACTTACTCCGCAGATTGGTTCGCGAGTTAATAGACATTCCCTCACAAAAAATAAGAAGTGACAAAACCCAAAAAGAACCATTGAAAATATATGCTGATGATAAAGAAAGTTTCTTTCAAGTAAAATATATAAGTATCATTCAATCCGGCAGGAATAGTGCAACACCAGAAAAAAAAGGTCATGTCATTATGCTAAAGAATATCACGGAATTTAAAGAACTTGATTCTGCAAAAACGACTTTTATTTCAACCATTTCGCATGAACTCAAAACACCTATATCGGCCATCATGATGAGTCTACAGCTGTTGGAAGATAAACGTGTAGGAACACTGAATAATGAACAGGAAGATTTGACAAATAGTATAAAAGAAAACAGTGAACGTCTGCTGAATATCACCGGGGAACTACTTAATATGACTCAGGTAGAATCCGGAAAATTACAACTTAAACCTAAAATAACTAAACCTATTGAATTAATAGAATATGCCATCAAAGCCAATCGCGTGCAAGCAGAAAAATTCAATATTCAGATAGAAGTAGAATACCCGGAAGATAAAATAGGAAAATTATTTATTGACAGTGAAAAGATTGCATGGGTGCTGACCAACTTGCTTTCCAATGCTATCCGCTACTCGCCGGAAAATGGGCATGTAGTAATCGGTGCCCATCAAACCGATGACAATTATATTGAAATGTATGTGCAGGATTTTGGGAAAGGAATAGACCCACGTTATCATAAAAGCATCTTTGACCATTATTTTCGTGTCCCCGGAACAAAAGTACAAGGAAGCGGTTTAGGACTTTCTATTTCTCGTGATTTTGTAGAAGCACATAATGGAACATTGACCGTGCAGAGTGAGCTAGGTAGGGGTAGCAAATTTATCATGCGCCTAAAAGCTTAATATAGATATCTTCTAATCTGCTATGGAGAATTCTACTCTAAACAAGAAAACCCTCCATAGCAGATTATTTACCAATCACCTTTTATCATGTTTATGATTACTATTGATGACTACTCAATCCTGTGTACTGTTATGTCATGAAAATCTTGTAATAAAGTCAGCAACATGCCTTCGTCATTGTATTTTTTAGACTTTATTACCATCGTGACATAATAGGTAGTCATTTCCCCCACTGTTTTTTCTTCCAACTGATAAGATACGATATTATAATCTTTTGAATTAAATTTTTTCGCCATTTTATTCAATGTTTCTTTATTGTCAGTCGAAAACTCAACCATAGAGCTCTTCATACCGATACTCTTAAAAAGATAACTCAATGCCTCCAAACCTATTAAAGTAAGAATAGTAGCCGAAATCCCCAGCCAATACATTCCGGCTCCTACTGCGAGTCCGATACCTGAGGTAGCCCATATACCGGCAGCCGTTGTTAATCCACGCACTATTTGCTTCTGAAAAATGATAGTGCTGGCACCTATAAAACCGATACCGCTCACTACCTGCGCTGCAACACGACTTGGATCTAAATCTATCCCCTCTATCTTTATAATTTCCATAAAACCATATTGCGAAACAATCATTATAAGTGCACTGCCCAGTGACACAAGAAAATGAGTGCGATAACCTGCTTCTTTGGCACGATATTCCCGATCCAAGCCTATTACTGCACCAAGTGCCCCGGCTACAAACAACCTTAAAATAAAGTCCCATGTCATACTCATATTTTTATCCTCCGCTTTTTATATATTAATCATCTTCATCTTCCATTAGATCGGGCAAATTCAGCATTTTCTGACTTTCCTCTGTCGGAAGAGCTTCCACTTGCCTTAGCTTACGTTCAATGGCCCGAGTGCGTTTACCCATTACCTCTTCCAGTTGGTCGCCGGCATTCTGCAAGTTTTTCTGAACTTTCTCCAATAGCCCGCCAAACTTTCCAAACTCTGTTTTTACGGCTCCAAGCACGTTCCAAACTTCACTTGTACGTTTCTGAATAGCCAATGTACGGAATCCCATTTGCAAGCTGTTAAGAATAGCCCCTAATGTAGTCGGCCCTGTTACTACAATCTTAAACTCCTTTTGCAATGTCTCTACCAGCGAAGTCCGACGAATTACCTCTGCATAAATGTTTTCAAATGGCAAAAACATGATAGCAAAATCGGTAGTAAATGGCGGATCTACATATTTGTCATGAATATCTTTCGCCATTTTTTTTATCGTCATTTCCAATTGTCGTGAAGAAGTATCTATTAATGCAGCATCACCAACTTCATAAGCATCTTGATACTGTTCATAGATATCCTTTGGAAATTTAGCATCAATCGGTAAATATACAATTTCATTATTATCTTCTCTCCCAGGCAATTTAACGGCAAATTCTACAAACTCTGTAGCGCTCTTTTTAGTTTTTACATTAGCTTCATATTGTTCAGGACTCAGCATTTGGTCAAGTAAAGCCCCTAGCTGCACTTCCCCAAAAGTACCACGTGTTTTTACATTACTCAAAACTTTCTTTAATCCACCCACATCTTGCGCCAGACTTTTCATCTCTCCCAATCCTTTTTGTACATTTTCTAATTGAGTACGAACAATTTCAAATGACTGTCCGATTCGTTCATTCAATGTCTTTTGCAGTTTTTCCTCCACCATCATACGCATATCATCCAATCGTTTTTCGGTACTCTTTATGAGTGCATCCTGCTGTTTACCCATTGCTTCAAACTTCTCCCGTTGCATTTCATTACCTGTAAGCATGTTTTTATGTAAGCTATCTTGCATTTGCCGAACAGAGAAGTTCAAAGTTTGGTTCAACTCAGAACGAAGTTCACGGATATTACGCCCCAATTCTTCTCTGTTTGCTTTCATTTCTTCATGAAGCAATAATTCCAAACGTTCCGTTTGCAAACGGTTATTTTTAGTCAGTACAACTACTAAATTGGCAATCAGCAATATAAGGATAATTATTATTAAAACCAGTTCCATAATTCTTGTTATTTATAGCAAATGTAGCAAATAATAAACGATATTCATTATATTTGCCTCAAAATTCACCTTAGCACTTATGAAGTATAAATTACTGGCATTAGATTTAGACGGAACACTGACTAATACCAAAAAAGAAATTACTCCTTACACACGACGGACTATTATTAAAGCTCAACAAAAAGGAGTGAAAATAATATTAGCAACAGGACGTCCCACTTATGGGGTGGCTCCTATTGCCGAACATCTTTGTTTAAGAGAATACGGTGGATACATACTTTCTTATAACGGAGGAAGAATCATCAACTGGCAAACAGGAAAAGTAATGTATGAAAACCTGCTTGAACGCTCCGTTATTCCATTTTTATATAACTATGCCAAGAAATATGGTTTTACTATAATTACATATCATAATGAGTTTGTCATTACTGAAAACCCATATGATGAATACGTACAAAAGTTGGCATTGCTAAATGTTATGACAATCAAAAGAGTAGATAATTTCCTGTCAGCCATTGACTTTCCTGTTGGGAAGTGCATGATTGTAGGCGAACCGATTAAACTTGCGACCTTAGAAAATGAAATGCATAATGACTTAAAAGAGCTTTTGGGAGTTTATCGTTCTGAAGCCTATTTTTTGGAATTGGTTCCCAAGGGAATTGATAAAGCACAAGCTCTATCTGTTTTATTGAAAGAATTAGGCAATAAAAAAGAAGAACTAATAGCAATAGGAGACGGATTTAATGATATCTCAATGATAAAATATGCAGGTTTAGGAGTGGCAATGGCGAATGCTCAAGATATAGTGAGGCAGAATGCCAACTTCATCACCGCCTCCAATGAAGAAGACGGTGTGGCAGCTGTTGTGGAAAAATTTATTCTTCACAACTGTTAAGGAGTGCAAAACTTATTATTGCTATTTTTTTAACATTAGAGTCTTAAAGTTTGCCGGATACGGAGTTTCAAACTGCATCAGTTCCCCTGTTATGGGATGATAAAAACAAAGTTTGAAAGCATGTAGTGCCAATCGGCCTAGCGGATTACATTCGCTACCATACCGTTCATCGCCAATCACCGGATGTCCAAGTTCTGACATATGAACGCGAATTTGATTTTTACGTCCTGTTTCCAAATCCAACTCCACCAGAGAATAACCATTCGCGCGTTTTATTGTTCTATAATGTGTAACAGCATATTTTCCCTCTCCATCATCATAAGGACTGGAGCTAACATATAATTTATGATCGGTCAACCACGACTCAACAGTTCCTCCATCTTTCTCCATTTCTCCCGAAACAATAGCTACATAACGGCGATCGGTTACAATATCCTGCCAATTATCACGCAACGTATTTTGGGTCTTTTCATCCTTGGCATACATCATCAGTCCCGATGTTTCACGGTCTAACCGATGAACAACAAATATACGGTTGTTACGATGCGAACGTTTTACATATTCGTTCAGGATATGTTGTGCTGTACGCTCCTTTTGATGCTCAGTGCTGACCGAAAGCAGTCCTTCTTTTTTCTCTACCACGATAATATAAGCATCCTCATATACCAGTTTCAACATCGGATTCTTGAATTCACGATTGTTTTTGGTTTTGCTCACCTGAACTTTCATGCCGGGTTTCAGTTCAAAATTATATTGTGTAGTAATTATATTGTCTACCAATATAACCCGGTTAGTCAGCATTGTTTTTACTTTGCTACGACTGATTCCTGCCATTTTCTGCATCAGAAAATCCATCAATTCAGCAGGTTCATTAACATTATATACAGTATACTTTGCAACAGCCCGTGCAACGGGCTTGCCTGATTTATTATTTTTACCTCTTGACATAATTATCTTCTTTCAAGTAAAACCACATTCTCTACATGATGTGTATGAGGGAACATATCTACCGGTTGAACGGCAACCACTTTATATTTAGTATCCAGCAAAGACAAGTCGCGTGCCTGCGTTGCCGGATTACAACTGACATAAACAATACGTTCGGGTTCGGCAAACAGAATCGTATTTATTACATCATTGTGCATACCTGCACGCGGCGGATCGGTAATGATAACATCCGGACGACCGTGTTCATTAATAAACTCCTGAGTAAGAATATCTTTCATATCTCCCGCATAGAACAATGTATTGGTAATATGGTTTATCTCCGAATTTACTTTAGCATCTTCAATCGCTTCCGGCACATACTCTATGCCAATCACTTTCTTTGCCTGACGAGACACGAAATTTGCAATTGTTCCGGTTCCGGTATAAAGGTCATAGACAAGCTCATTTCCGGTCAGACCTGCAAAATTGCGTGCTACCTTATATAAGGTATATGCTTGCTCAGAGTTAGTCTGATAAAAAGATTTCGGACCAATCTTAAAGCGCAAGCCTTCCATTTCTTCAAATATATGGTCATTGCCCTTAAATAGCACTACATCCAAATCGTTAATAGTATCATTGCATTTATTATTGACCACATATAATAAGGAAGTAATCTGTGGAAATTTGTCAGCTATAAAAGCCAATAACTGCTTCATTTGCTCCATTTCGCTCTCTTCTGTAATTTTGCATTGAAGCAATACCATCAACTCTCCGGTACTTGATGTGCGAATCATCAGATTGCGGAGCATACCCTCCTGCGTACGAAGATTAAAGAAAGAATAATTGTGTTCATATGCGTAGTCACGGACAGCGTTACGGATTTGATTGCTGATATCGTCCTGCAGCCAACATTTCTCAATGGCAAGCACTTTGTCGAATGCACCCGGAATATGGAATCCTACAGCATTCATCTGATCATACTTCACATCCGCCTTCACCTCTTCTTCGGTCAGCCAGCGCTTATCAGAAAATGTAAATTCCAATTTATTACGATAGAACTCTGTCTTTGCAGACCCCAGAATAGGAGAAATTTCCGGTAATTCAACTTTCCCGATGCGAACCAGATTATCCGTTACCTGTTTTTGTTTATACTTTATTTGTTCATCATAGGGCAAGCATTGCCATTTACAACCACCGCACACGCCATAATGCTGACAAAACGGGACAGCTCTTTTAGGAGAATATTCATGGAAATTCACTGCCACTGCTTCTGCATAATGGTTTTTCTTACGTTTTATTTGCAAGTCCACCACATCACCGGGAACAACATACGGCACAAACACTACTAAATCATTCACTTTCGCCAAAGCTTTACCTTCGGCAGCTACATCTGTTATGGTTACCTTCTCTAATAGAGGGAGCTCTTTCTTCTTTCTAGCCACTTTCTAAATAAGTTAATTTGGGGCAAAAATAAGCATTTTCTCCGAATTTCTCCCTATAAAACGAAATATATTAAAATTGCAAAGTAGAAATTGCAATTTCTGCTGTTTTTTTTCATTAATTCGTTTGGAAATAAATAAAATATGTATAGTTTTGCGATTACAATTTTTGAACGAGTTAACTTTAAATACATTATTTATGGAGAAAAAAAGAGTTTATACATTCGGAAACGGAAAAGCAGAAGGTAAAGCAGACATGAGAGAACTGCTTGGTGGAAAAGGTGCTAACCTGGCTGAAATGAATCTGATCGGTGTACCCGTTCCTCCGGGTTTCACAATCACTACCGAAGTATGTACAGAATATTATGATTTAGGAAAAGATAAAGTTGTAGAACTACTCAAAGAAGATGTTGAAAAAGCTATCGCCAACATTGAGAACCTGATGAATTCTAAATTTGGTGATGTAGAGAATCCCTTATTGGTTTCTGTACGTTCCGGTGCTCGCGCTTCTATGCCGGGTATGATGGACACTATTCTGAATCTGGGTTTAAACGATGAAGTAGTAGAAGGGTTAACCCATAAGACCGGTCGTCCCCGTTTTGCATGGGACTCTTATCGTCGTTTTGTCCAAATGTATGGTGATGTGGTTTTAGGTATGAAGCCCGTAAATAAAGATGACATTGACCCATTTGAAGCTATTATCGAAGAAGTAAAAGAAGCCAAAGGTGTAAAACTGGATAACGAATTGGAAGTAGAAGACCTGAAAGAGTTGGTAAAACGTTTTAAAGCAGCTGTTAAGGAACAAACCGGCCAAGACTTTCCGACTAGTGCTTACGAACAACTTTGGGGTGCTGTCTGTGCTGTATTCCGCAGCTGGATGAATGAACGAGCTATTCTTTACCGCAAAATGGAAGGTATTCCTGCAGAATGGGGTACTGCAGTAACCGTTCAGGCAATGGTGTTCGGTAATATGGGAGACACTTCTGCAACAGGTGTATGTTTCTCTCGCGATGCCGGTAACGGTGAAGATCTGTTCAATGGTGAATATTTAATTAACGCCCAAGGTGAAGACGTGGTTGCCGGTATCCGTACTCCGCAGCAGATTACCAAAATCGGTTCTCAGCGTTGGGCCGAGCGTGCCGGTATCTCTGAAGAAGAACGTGTAGCCAAATATCCTTCCATGGAAGAGGCTATGCCGGAAATCTATAAAGAGTTGGATGCGCTTCAGACTAAATTGGAAGACCACTACCGTGATATGCAAGACATGGAATTTACTGTACAAGAAGGAAAATTGTGGTTCTTGCAGACTCGTAACGGTAAACGTACCGGTGCCGCTATGGTAAAAATTGCCATGGATTTGTTGCGTCAGGGAATGATTGATGAAAAGACAGCGTTGAAACGTTGTGAGCCTAATAAATTGGATGAACTACTTCATCCCGTATTCGATAAACAGGCGTTAAAAGAAGCCAAAGTATTGACTCGAGGCTTGCCCGCTTCTCCGGGCGCAGCTACCGGTCAGGTTGTATTCTTTGCCGAAGATGCTGCTAAATGGGCAGCAGATGGTAAGAAAGTGGTCATGGTACGAATCGAAACCTCTCCTGAAGACTTGGCAGGTATGGCTGTAGCACAAGGTATTTTGACTGCACGTGGCGGTATGACATCTCACGCAGCCGTTGTAGCCCGTGGTATGGGAAAATGCTGTGTATCCGGTGCAGGAGCTATCAATGTAGACTACAAGAACCGTACTGTAGAAATAGAAGGTATCGTACTGAAGGAGGGTGATTTCATCTCTTTGAACGGTACTACCGGTGAAGTATATAAAGGTAAAGTAGAAACCAAAGCAGCAGAAGTGTCCGGTGACTTTGCCGCACTGATGGATCTTTGCAACAAATATACCAAATTAGTTGTCCGTACTAACGCCGATACTCCGCATGATGCAGAAGTGGCCCGCAGTTTTGGTGCATGCGGTATCGGTCTTTGTCGTACAGAACACATGTTCTTTGATGCAGAGAAGATTGTTGCCATGCGTGAAATGATTCTGGCTCCCGACGAAGCAGGACGCAGAAAAGCATTGGCAAAACTTCTCCCCTATCAGAAAGCTGACTTTAAGGGTATCTTCAAGGCTATGGACGGATGTCCGGTGAATGTTCGTTTGCTCGATCCTCCTTTGCATGAATTTGTTCCCCACGATTTGAAGGGACAGGAAGAGATGGCTCAGGCTATGGGAGTAACTGTACAGGAAATTCAGAAGCGTGTAGAAAGCTTATGTGAACACAACCCGATGTTGGGACACCGTGGTTGCCGTTTGGGTAACACCTATCCGTGTATCACAGAAATGCAGACTCAGGCTATTTTGGGTGCTGCCATCGAACTGAAAAGAGAAGGTTACGACCCGCATCCCGAAATCATGGTTCCGCTGACCGGTATTCTGTATGAGTTTGAAGCTCAGGAAAAAGTGATTCGTGACGCTGCTGCCGAGTTGTTTGAAAGAGAAGGAATGGAAATTCCGTTCAAGGTAGGTACCATGATTGAGATTCCTCGTGCCGCGCTGACAGCCAACCGCATTGCCAGCCGTGCAGAATACTTCTCATTTGGTACAAATGACCTTACCCAAATGACTTTCGGTTACTCTCGTGATGACATCGCTTCATTCTTACCGGTATATCTTGAAAAGAAGATTCTGAAAGTAGACCCATTCCAGGTACTTGACCAAAACGGTGTAGGCCAACTTATTGAAATGGCTGTGGATAAAGGCCGTTCTGTTCGTCCCGACTTGAAATGCGGTATCTGCGGTGAACACGGAGGTGAACCTTCATCTGTTAAGTTCTGCCACAAAGTCGGTTTGAATTATGTATCATGTTCTCCGTTCCGCGTGCCTATTGCCAGATTAGCGGCGGCACAAGCTGCAATCGAGGAATAGCACGATATAGCTGATACTCAATAAAATAGGCGGTATGCTTTTCATTTACAAAGGCTTACCGCCTATTGTATTTTTAAAAGGTACGTTCATTCCGCACGGAAAATGAGCGTAATAAACGCAAATGTTTAGAGAATGTTGTTGTGCTTTTCGTTGGGTGTTTAGAGCGTGTTTAGAGCCGTAATTGATGATATGACAGAAAGTTAAGACATTGGAAGCTGTTTGGAATAAATTTAAATAATAATATAATAAAGACATAGAACGATATGGCAACATTTAAAGCGTGTGTTCAAAAAGAACGCAAGGACGGATTTTATCCGGTTTATATCAGAGTTACCCACCATAGGGGGACACAATTCATGAAGACCGACAAGATGGTCACGAAGAAAGAACTTTCCAGAGCGAAAGAAATCGAAGACCCCTACGTGCTTCAGTATTGTGCCGGGCGGATAGTGGAATATAACGAGCGGCTCAACAAAAAAGACATTGAACATTGGACGGTCAAGGAAGTGGTGGATTTTCTTACGAACGGCAATGACGATATTTGTTTTTCGGATTATGCGAGAGTGCATATCGACAGAATGATTGACCGTGGGCAGGAAAGGAATGCCAAGAACTACAAGCTTGCCCTACAACATCTGGAACGGTTCATCGGAACCAACCAAGTGATGTTCGCTCAGTTGACCTCTACGCAGGTGAACAAATGGATAAAGTCGCTTGAACAGACACATAGGGCAAAGGAAATGTATCCAATCTGTATGCGTCAGGTATTTAAAGCCGCCATGTTAGAGTACAACGATTACGATAACGGTATAATCCGTATCAAAGTCAACCCATGGGTGAAAGTGGAAATACCAACGGCTGATCGTGCAGAAAAACTTGCCATTACACCCGAAGCGTGTCGGGAATTCTTTTCATTCCCTCTGCCGGAAAGTAAGATGAAATATCCACAGACGGAGTTCGGGCGTGATGTTGCTATGATGGTGCTTTGCCTTGCAGGAATCAACACGATTGACCTGTACAATCTAAGAAAACAGGATTACCGGAACGGAATTATCCACTACCAACGGGCCAAAACGAAGAAGTTCCGTGCGGATGGTGCGTATATGGAAATGCGGGTGCCAGCAATCATCCAGCCGCTATTTGAAAAATACATGAACACGGCAAAAGATGATGAGCGTTTGTTCAATTTCTATCAGCGCATGACTACATCGGACAGTTTTTGCGCCAATGTCAACAGTGGGATAAGGCAATTATGCAAGGCTATGGGAATGCCAAAGGAAGAGTGGTATTCGGCTTACACGTTCCGGCATACATGGGGAACAGTAGCTCAGAATGATGTACGTGCCTCTATCTCGGAAGTGGCGTTTGGCATGAACCATAGCAATGGACACAACGTAACACGAGGGTATATCAAGATTGACTTCTCCCCTGCTTGGGAACTGAACGAGAAAGTAATTGATTTCATTTTCTTCTCCGGTAAGGCTTCTGTACGTGAGCAGAAACAGGAGGATGTGCATTTCCGCTTGTCATACCGCTATATGGTGAATGCGGCTGCATACCACAACGGGCAAAAGGTGGCGGAACTGACCGATGTAGGCTTCAACAATGTGGACGAGGTGATTGCCCGGCTCGTAACAATGCTGCCGGACGATATTCCGAACCGCTCGATGGTGATGTTCAAAATCGTCAATCTCGACAAAGACCAGACGGTGGTCTATCAGCGGCAGAAAGGGAAAGGGTTTTAATCAAAGCAACGGCAATATGGAACTGAAAGAGTTTATCAACAAGACGCTAACGCAGATTGCAGAGGGCGTACAGGAAGCAATAGACAATTCGGAAGGCAAAGGATATTTGGTAAGTCCCACTGTTAGTGGAATCGGCAAAAGTTGTAATGTCCATTTCGATATTGCGGTGGAAAGCGAAGCTGAGGGTAAGGCAGGTATCAAAGTGGTTGGAGGATGTATATCGAAACGGAGTACCAACCGTATCTCGTTTGATGTGACGATGACGCTGCCTACACCCTCCGCCAAAATCAAGAAAGAAAATGCTAAACGTCCGGTTTATGCCGATGAGCAAACAAATCGGCATACTCAATAGCAGTGAGCCATTTGAAAGCCTCTGCGGCATTTTGACCGGCTGCATCACCATCAATTTTTATTTTGGCATAGAACCAAAACAGTTTGCGGTAAAGACGGCGGTATCGCCAATTCTGATAGCGGCGCATCGCTTCTTTGAAAATCTTTTTCATATCATCTGGATTTGTTTTCCGGCAAAGGTAACGGGTGGGAGTTTTCCTGCCCGTTTATCTTTTTACAACCGAAGCCAGCAAGGAGGTTTTCTCTTTGTGGGCTTTCTCTTTTTCTCTTTAGACCTTTCAGCAAAAAATCTTTTCTCTCACGTGCGCACGCACGCGCGGTAGATGTAGTAGTAGATATATATATTTATTTTATGGTATATCTTCCGAAGAAATGGGATATAATTGTACATTTATTGCTATTTCTTCCGAAGAAATACCCTTTTCTTCCGAAGAAATGTACATTTATGGCTGTTTCCTCCGAAGAAATACCCCTTTTCTGTACATTTATGGTTATTTCTTCCGAAGAAATAAATGTAATATCTTCTGAAATTATGTCAAAAAATAGCTCATTTCAGCCATTTCAGAAGATTTTTGAGGTGCTTTTGAGCTGATTTTCGCATAAAAAATTCAATCTGTACAAGAATGTACATTTATGCGTGTTTTTTCCGAAGAAATACCCCTTTTCTGTACAATTAAGGCAATATCTTCCGAAGAAATCCGAAGAAATGGGGTATAATTGTACATTTATTGCTATTTCTTCCGAAGAAATGCCCTTTTCTTCCGAAGAAATTTTACGGTCCGGACATGAAAAAAGCGACATTCTCTCGAACATCGCTTCAAAGCAAATCAGTAAAATCGTCCCCTTTTCGGGTTGGGGTTCCCTTGACATGAAGACAATCTAAAGTAGAGGGTAATAGATTATTCTTCCTCGTCTTCTTCTCCGGCAAGTTTGACAAGCTTGTCCTCAATGGTGAGTTTGACCTCGCCATCGTCTATGCTGATATTCTTAGGCATGATGATTTTAATGAACTCTGTCGACACTTTCACCCTGTCTTTGGGGTCAAGTTCCATGAAGTCCTGCATTATTAGTGGCGTCACATCTCCTTCGGGTATAGTGTTGTGCGCTTCAAGCCATTTCTCAATCATCCCTTTTGCCAGTGCCGTTATTTTGTTGGGCGTACCTTTTTGCCGCCCTCCGGTCTTTTTTCCTATTGCCATAATGATTTGTATGTAAAAAGATAAAATGATGATGCGAAGATAACGGCTTACTTTCGCACGCAAGGTATAACTTTTAATAATCAAATAAAGTCTTATGGGTTTAATAGGAAGTGCCATAGGTGCTGCAGGCAGCATTTTCGGTGGGATCAAGGCATCCAAGGCCATGAAGAAAGCAAAACGTAATGTTGAGGCTCAACGGCAAAAGAATCAGGACTGGTACGACAGGCGGTACAACGAGGATGCCACTCAGCGGGCTGATGCACAACGCATCCTTACGCAAACTGAAGAGAGTATAAAACAACGTAACAAAGCCGCTGCCGGTAGTGCAGCCGTCATGGGCGGTACTGATGAAAGTGTGGCAGCGGCCAAAGAAGCGAACAACAAGGCTCTTGCCGATGCAACATCACAGATTGCCGCTGATGCAGAAGCACGTAAGGACAATATCGAAGCCACTTATATGCAAAACGACAATGCTTTAGTGGAACAGCTTAACGCCATTGAGCAAGGCAAGGCCAATGCCATATCGGGAGCTGTACAAGGAGTAACTAACGCGGTAAGTCAAATGCCTTTCTAAACTATTTCAATATGGCAACAATGGATGATATTTTAGGAAACGGAGGTGGTACGCCTCCGCCCAAAGGCTCTAAGGAATGGCACGAACAGCAGCAAGACGCTCCTTCCGTATCATCCCCGGCAAAGGGTACACAGAAATGGACGGAACAACAAGCAGCTGCGGCTCCTGCCGTTACCGGCTCCCAATCTGAAACGGTCGCTGCACCTCCGGCCAAACAAGCCGATGTGAACGGTGGCAGTCTCTCATACGCTGAATTGTACAAAAAACTCAATCCCTATAAACCGCCAACGGACGAGGAACTTGCTAAAGAAAAGAAGAAGCAGAAACGTGAACAGATATTCGCAGCCATTGGTGATGGTATATCGGCACTCTCGAACTTGTTCTTCACCACGCAGTACGCTCCAAATATGTATACCGGTAAGAATACCATGTCAGAACGTACCAAAGTGAGATATGACAAGCTGATGAAAGAACGTGATGAAAAGAACACTGCATATTTCAACGGTTTGATTAGGGCGAAACAGGCGGATGCAGAAGAAGCACACCGTGAACGTTCTTGGCAAAGGCAGCTCGGACTTGACAAAAAGAATGACGACCGATACAACGAGGGCATTCAGCATCGTAACGAGCGGGAGAAGATTGCAGATGACCGATATGATGCGGAACAGGAATACAAGAAAGGTCGGGACAAAGAAGCTGATAGGCGTTGGCAAGCAAACTATGATGAAAACAAACGTCAGGCAGACCGTTCCTACAATTTCCAAGTAAAGAGACATAATGACAATGTGGCTGTAGAGCGTGATAAAGCGAGAGCGACAGCCGCACGTGGTGTACGTGGCAAGCAGCTCGGTTTTTCTGACGGTGGCGGAAACCAAGTAGCCATTTACGAGAATGTTTGGAAAGGTTCGATGCAGCAGGTGTATGATGCTATGCTTGCCGACCTCTCTCCACAGGATGAGAAAGAGAAAAGGGCTTTTGACCGTCAAATGAAGAAACTTGATACACCACAGAAGAAAGAGGACTATGTAAAACAGAATTGGCACAAATCGCCTAAAGCCTCTGCAATCATGCTTTCCCTCTCCAAACTTGACCCTGCCACCATGACCTCGGAACTGAATGATGAGGTTGTGGACTATGTTCCCGGTGGCGGCGATGATGATGTGATTGATTATACACCCGGTAAAAACAAATAACTATGCCAATATTTGAATACAACGGAAAGAAATACAATGTGCGTGATGAACACATTGACAGTTTTATGAAAGACTTTCCCGATGCTTCTACAATCATGGAGCGTGAGGGGAAGAAATATCGTGTAAAGTCGGCAGACTACAGGACTTTCATGTCGGAGCAACAACAGCCCGAACAACCTGCCCCGGACTCTACACCTGAAACTCCTGTAACTCCTACGGCAGAAGAAAAGCCGCTGACGGAACAGGACAAAATACGCTTCAGTGCAAATATAGGACAGATGCAACGTCGCACGGAGCAGATGATGGACGGTTTCAGCGAACAAATGGAAACCATGCGTGAGTATCACGAAAACGCACCATTGGGCGGAGGACAGACAGCAGAAGGGAAAATGAAATTCAACTCGGAGAGCGGAAAGTTGGAGAAAACCTACATTACCCCTCTTGGCAACAGATACACCAGTAAGGGACTTGCGGACATGGAGAGTTTCAGATACCGACAGGCGGCTGATATGTCTGTAAGCGGACAACTACGCCGTGCAAGGCTGAAACTTGCAGAACTGCAAGAAAAACGAGATGCAAGTGCCAAGAGAGTGAATGAACAATGGGAAGAAGACACGAAGAAGAACACCGCTCCACTCGGATTCTTGCTTGCAGCAGATACCTATGTTCCTCGTCAGATGAGCGACAAGGAAAACAGTGCCTTGGATGTCGCCATTCACGATACTGAAGAACTTATCTCAAGGTTGGAAAGACAGCAGAAACGTGAAAACGGAGAAGATTCCGGATATTGGCGGGGATTCGGCAGTATTGGTTTTTCCGACTTTGACCTTGGCATGGGCGATTTAAAACGCAATTTAACACGAATGAACGCCGGTGGCATGAATGGCGAGAATGCCACAGAGGGAGAACGTGAAGCCTACAATGAAATGATGGGCGCAACTTACCAAAAAGAGCAGGCTGAGCAGATGTATCCTGACAATTGGTGGTATAGGATGGGAGTCATGTCAAAAGAGATACCGGCATTCGCACTTGACTTTTATCTCACGCGCGGCGGCTTCAAATGTATCAACCTTCTTTCCAAAGCCGGAACGAAAGCCGCCACAAAGGTGGTGGGCAAAGAAACGGTAGAGCAAATGGCCAAACAGGGCTTCAAGACATACGTGAAGAACAACGGCGTGAAAGGCTTGGGGCAGTATGCCACCAACTGGACTATCAAGGCTCTCGGAACAACCGCTGATGACCTGCTTCTCCGTGCTCCGCTGATGACCAACACTGTACAGGCTGGGAAAACCACGTCCGACATCATTGACAGGAAACTCGGTGATGTGGTTGTCGATGAGAACGGAAACTATGATTTTTCCAACGACAAGACTTGGGGAAATGCCATTTGGCAAGGAGAAGCCAATGCCATCGTTGAAAACTATTCGGAAATGTTCGGTTCGCACCTTGACCCTGTAATTACTCTTGGAAATATGAGCAAACTCGCCAATGTGGTGGGTGCAAAGCGTATCGGTGCAGTACTTTCAGAGGCTGATGCAGGTGCGTTGAACGGTATTATGGGACAGACACATCAGTTATTCAACAAAATGGGTGTGAGCGACTATTTCGGAGAGGTAACGGAAGAATACTATGGGCAATTGTGGCGCACCATGCTCAATCTGGACGATGCTTATCAGCAGAACCAGGACGGTACACGCACCAATTTGCTTGCGACAGGACAATTCCATGGCGACATTTGGGGAGGCATGGCACTCTCTATGGGATTGATGGGCGCAGGTAAGGCAACCTTGTCGGGAGCGCAGTATGCTTCAATGAAGCACGGCGTAAACAAGGCTGATGCCCGTGTAACAGAATTGCTTGGCAAAGAAATATGGGAGCCGTTAAGGGCGACAATAGACCTTACGACCAATGATGACATTGGAAGTGTGGCAGAGGGCATTGTGAACGACAAGGATTTCTCGGACGATGAGAGAGCCGCAGTCCTTACCTATATGGAGCGTTCGTTGATGATGAGGGGCTTTAACCTCGGTACTCTTGCACAGAAGCGTGGCGGCAACCGAAACGAAAGTGTACAACAAGCAAATGACAGTTATCTCGACGGGTATAATATCATTTCTTCGCAGGAGATGAACGATGCAAAGAACATGTATGAGTATCAGCGTGCAAGGGTTGCAGACCTCGTGGATGAGAGCATGTTTGCAATGATTGAAGAAAATCCGATTGCCGCATTAGAGTTTGTGAATGGCAACGAACAATGGAATGATGAAGATAAGGTTTCCGTAATCGATTATATTAATGCCAAGCAGGTGTATAACGGCATGATACAACGTGTACGTGATGATATAGACGGTCGTATCGAGCAGAGCAACTCAATGATAGATGCACGTGTGAACCATAATACCGGCATGATACAGGGGGCAACCATGAAGCAGGATGAGCGGAAGGTGTATGTAATCAGCGGCAAGCTTGTACCGTATAACGATGGTAGCGGTGTGAGCGTAACTGATTCGGACAACAGCATCATCATTCGCGATTCGGAAACCGGCGCACTTGAACAAGTATCACCTGATGCAGTATTGTCTCTTGATGAATCGCAAGACCCTAACGAGCAAAAAGAATTGGCAGAACAAGCCATTGTGGAGCAGTTCGCACGTGAAGCGGCTGATAAGATAGACGGTAAGGTTACATTCAATCCGGGTGATGCCTATACTATTACCGGACAGGATGGTTCACAGGTGCAAGTACAGGTTATAGCCAACGAGGACGGTATTGTGGATAATGGGGACGGCACAGTTAACGTTTCGGACGGCGTGAACATCTTCCCGTTGGCAAAAGAAACCATACAGCAACAGGCTGATGCGGCAAATTTGGCACGTGTGGCGCAGTTCGAGCAGCAGAGAACCATTGAGAATGCCGAACGGAAACAGGAGATGCAAGAGGCTGAAAGACCACAATACGCCCTCAATGACATTGTTTCGCTTACCGATGAGAACGGCGTTACCGTCCGTGGCAATATCACAGCAGATGCTGATGCGGACGGCAAGTATGAGGTATTTACCGAAGGCCCTATCAACGGCAAGCGTGTGAACCTGTTTACCCGTGATGAACTTGACAATATGTTGTTGGAGCATAACGGAGTAGCGTTTGAACGCCCTGCCGAGAATGAGAGCAACAATGGTGCGGAAAATATTCCCGAAAATGATAACAATGCCCCTCAAAATATTCCTGCCATGCAGAGAATACCAAAGGATGAGCAGGGAAATCCACTATATGAGCAGGCCGACAGCGACACAGCTTGGGATGCCATTGTGGAGCAGACTGAGGGTGATGAGGATATGGCACAGACCGTAGCCGATGGAATGGTTGCCGACAAGGAAGAAGCCTTGAAAAAGTTGGAGAAAGCCAAATCGAAAGGTGGCAACTCCATTGCCGAAAAGATTGCTTCCGAGAAAGAACGCAAAGCGGCGATTGATGCAGCCAAACAGGATTTGCTCGCTTGGCAGAAGATAGCCGGTACCGCCAAACGCAGAAAAATGGAAGCGGATGATGAACGCAGACGTATTGCCGATGAAGCAGCCGCATTGCGAAAGGCAGAAGAAGAAAAGTTGCGTGCCGAACGTGAGGAAGCGGAACGCATCGAGCGTGAAGCCCTGAACGGAGTGCCGGACATGATGGACGACAAGCCGCAGGATGCACGGGCAAGAGGTTACAGACGCATGAACGGTCATAAGATAGACAGACAAGAGCCTGTACAGGCATTGCAGGGAAAGGAGGTATCCGTAAAATTCAGTGATGATGCCATTGTAGGTGGTCGTGTAGCCGTGATTGATGCAAACTTGTTGCAACCGAGCCATATTCAAGGCGTGCGCAACCCTCTGCACTTTATTGACGAAGCGCAGCCAAAAGAACGGAATGACGAGACAAGTGTATTGTCTGCACGAAAGATTGCCGGAAACATACGCCCCGAAGAAATCACATCTTCTGTTACCGCCTATACAGGCGCACCTACCGTGAACGCACGGGGCGAAGCCATACAGGGCAATAACCGAAGTGACGCACTTCGTATCATGTGGGAGAACCATCCGGAACAGGCGGCTCTTTACAAGCAGTATCTGAAAGACCATGCGGAAGAATTTGGATTACAAGCAGAAGACATTGAGGCTATGGAGCATCCTGTCCTCGTGAACATGGTTGATGTGGACGATGCAGAGGCTATCCGTCTTGGCCAATATGTGGCACAGGACACAGAAAGTGGAGGTGTTGAACGCATCAAACCTAAAAACGCCTTGCAGCGCATGGGAGCCGAAATGCGTTCGTTTGCTAACTTGCTGCTTAGGACTTCGGATGATGAAATGTCATTTGCCGGACTTGTGGATTCCAATGGTGCAAATGTTTTGAAATGGATGAGCCAAAGAGGTTTCATTACCCCCACACAATACAAGAGTGCGTTTGACAGCAAGGGTAACTTGACTCCCGAATCCAAGAATGATTTGCGTGGTATCATGTATCAAAGCATTTTCAAGGACGGTAGTACACAGTTGGAGGAAATGTTCAACGTATTGCCGGTAAAAGCACAAAAAGCTATTCTTGCCACTGCTTTTCGTGATTATGATAGTCCGAACAGTGAACGAATGGTAGATGAGATACAGAATTCCGTTCGTGCTTACTATGCTTTGTCCCAAGATAAAATGTTTGCAGAGGCAAAGAACTTCAAGGAAGCACGTACTGCCGTAGAAAGTTGGAAACGCCAGTATCAAATGGATGATGTCACTGGGGAAAGTTATCTCCCTGCTGATAATTTCAGTAACTTTGTCCTGCATTTGGCCGCAATGTATAAAGGTGAAAGCCAAAGCTTCATTCAAAATACATTCGGCAAGATTTATGACCTTATACAAGGTACACAGGAAGAAACTCTGTTCGAACAACCGGACAATACCCCTCGGACGCTCGTACAGGCTATTAAAGAAGCATTAAATTTAGATTACAATGGACAACAACGAAGCAATGTATTGGTTGGCGATACTGCAACAAGCCAACGAGGGCAGCAAGGAAGCAATGGAACTCTTGCGCCAAGAGAACGAGTTGAGAACGGAAATGGGACAACTGATGATACAGGAAGAACTGAAAGCATTGGTGGACAAAGCGAAATAGAATCTTCTTTATCACAAGAAGAAATGCTATCTTCTGATGATACTGGCAATCAACTTAGTGCAAAAATAGCAAGACGTATTGAAGTTCAAGAAGATGATTGGATTGAAAGCGGAAAGTATGGCGATACTTATAAACAGACAATTATTGTTGATGGTACTCATAAAGTTATAAAAGTTGATGCACCTGATACGAAAGGTAATTATATAGGTAGCGCTTATGAGTATGACGGTCAAACATTCGGAGACTTATTGGATGTTCTTAATTATATTGATGCATCTTTGTCTTTAGCCAATGCTGTTGCAGTGGCAGAGAAAGAAACCGATACTACTCCTACGGAGAAACAGAAAGAAGCTGGCAATTATAAGAAAGGTCATGTGCAGGTTGGTACATTCAATATCACCATTGAGAACCCGAAAGGATCCGTTCGTAGTGGAATAGACACAGAGGGCAACAAGTGGGAAACAATCATGCAGAACACCTACGGCTACATTCGTGGCACGGAGGGCGTGGATGGAGACCACATAGACGTGTTCCTCTCTGACGATATTGACGGGTGGAACGGACGCAGGGTGTTCGTGGTGGACCAGTATAATGAGGACGGCAGCTTTGATGAGCATAAGGTAATGCTTGGTTTCAATGAGACTGACGATGCCGAGGCAGCTTACTTCGCGAATTATGACAGCGACTGGGCAAATAATCACAAGACAGTGGTAACTGCCGTAAACTTGGAGGATTTCGAGAAATGGATAGATAGTAGCCACCGGAAGACAAAAGCGTTTGCAGAATACAAGTCAGTCAAAAGTGTTGAGGAACAGAGTTCAGGTACACAAGTCGACAGACTTTCTGAAATCAAGTCACGCATTGAAGAACTGCACAAGGAACAAGAAGCCGCACATGGTCAGAGTGATATATTTGAGGAAGCCCGCATTATTTCCGAAATAAACGGCCTCTTTGCTGAACAGCGGAAGTTAGAACAAAGCAATTCCAATGAAGAAACGACAACACCGACTGATGCTGCATACACCATTACTCCGGCACAGTACACCACAAAGAGGGGTAAAGTATTGGATATGCAGATAGTGAAGTTTGGCATGGAACTGTCTAAGGATGAGTTCAGAAGTGCCAATGCATTTGCCAAGAGCCTTAAAGGATGGTATGACGCAAAACAGAGGGGCTTCTTGATGCGTAGCGAAGATGATGCTAAACAGTTGGTGGATGCCGTAATCCCGAAAGAGGATGCAGCCCTTTCTGTCACTCAATCTGAAGATTCGGAGAATGCTGTAGAAAACACTCCGCAAGCCGGTGAAGACATATTCCAAATGGCGGAACGTATTGCCAAAGAAGAGGAAGAAAAACGGAGAGCATCCAAAGAAAACGCACGAAAGGCGGAAGAAGCCGGAAAAGAACCCGTATCTTTGGAACACTGGAAGCGGATGAACGGTGACGCACGCATGGCGGAAGCCGGAAAACGACCGCTAACACGTGAGGAGATAGAGAGTGCTTCCACTGACGAAGTATTGAAAGCAAACGCTTTGGATTATCTTGACGGTAACCAGGGCATGATACAAAGTATATCCTATTTAAAAGTTTACGAAGATGTTAGGTATCCCAACAGAACTGCTGCCGCAGATAGCGGCGCAACCGACAGCGCACAGCTGGATACACCCGCTCTTGGAAACGAGCAGCGAGTGGACGTTCGAGATAGAGGACAAAGTGGAAACTCGAATGCACGACTGGATAGAGAAACTAGTGAAGAAGGAGTTCCCGCAGAGGGAGGACCACTACATGCTGACCCGTCTGACGCGCGAAGCGATGCTACCGGCAATGGAAATGGAGGCAGTGAGACAGTTCCTGTTCGAGAATCCGTACTACAACCTGGTGATTCCCAGGGTGACGTGCATTCAGGAAGCAGTGTACGTAGCGGGGAGGGACGCAATGTCGGAGGAAGAACAGGACGAAAGAGCAGTACAACTTCTCGAAAAAATAGTAAGCGGGGAGTACAGGCTGACACAGCAAGAAATGCAAAGAATGATAGAGGATTAGACCTCAACGACCCGCTTGACAAAGAACTTGCCGACGCGCTGAAGGAGTTCGACAGCGTGCTTGACGAGTTCAACCGTGCTGGACGGGAAGAACTTAGTATGAGCCTTGTCGGCATGAACAGCCGACAGATGGAAGTGTTGCCGCAGTTGGTTTCAGCCGGGGCAAAGGTTGGTTATGCATATATAAAGAAAGGCGCGCACAATTTTGCCGAATGGGCGAAACGGATGCGCGAGGCGCTCGGCAGCAAACTAAAAGATGCAGGACTTGGCGAGAACGAAATAGATGCGTTCATCAAAGAAATGTGGAAGAGCAAGCTTCCCATGGACGGTGAGGTGCATACTGTTGAGGAGTGGGCTGGCATCATCGGCAAGGTTGAACTTCGGAAGAAGGTGGGTGAATCGCTGGAAGAGAAGCGCAAGGCGCAACGGGCAGCCGAACCTATCCCCGTGAAGACATGTGACCGCGAAAATATCGTGGAGACACTTCCTTTCCTGTTGCCGCAGCAGCAGGATGACGTGCTGAAAGCGGAGACGCAGTTCTTTGACGAGAGCCACAACGACAGAGACCACGCTTTTGGCAAGGGCTATATGTTCACCAACGGAACGGGAACGGGGAAGACCTACACCGGACTGGGTATTGTGAAGCGTTTCATCAAGCAGGGTAAAGGACGTATCCTTATCCTTACTCCTTCGCAGACTAAGGTGAAAGACTGGATAGAGGATGCGGCCAACCTTGATATCGAACTGAACGACCTTGACAAGACGGCCAAGGCGAGAAAGGACGGCACGACCGCCATTACCGAGAAAGGCGAAGGCGCAGTGATAACGACTTATGCCAACTTCAGGCAAAACAAGGCGTTACTTGAAGACCTGTTTGACCTGATTGTGTATGACGAGAGCCACCGATTGTTGGAGAATAAGGGCGGTGTCGGAACTACAGGATCGATGCAGCATTACAAGTTGAGTAACCGTAACGAGCAATTCGCCTTCCTTCGACTACAAGATATCAATCCGACATGGAACGAGCTTAATGCCAAGAACGAAGAGTTTAGCACCCAGCGCGATGCAATCATAAAACGTATAGAAAAAGAGAGCGGCACAACCAATGAACTGACGCTTGGACAAAGAGGCGAACTGCCGCCTGTGTTTAATGGCAATTGGACTCAGGGTATGGAACAGAAATTCCCCGAACTTGCCAAGCTACGGAATGAATGTCTTTCTTTAGATGCAAAATACGCCAAAGAGGTGAAGCCCGAATTGGAACGACAAGCCAAAGAGAACGTAAAACATACAAAAGTAGTTTTCTTGAGTGCGACTCCTTTCAATACGCGTGAGAACCTTGATTACGTGGAGGGATATATCTTTTCTTATCCGGAAAAGGAGAAACAAGACGGTTATTCCACACAAAGTCCCCGTTCACAGTTTTACCTCGAACATTTCGGGGCAGGGTACAAATGGCGTTATCACCGCTTGGAAAGCAACGGAAGTAATCCGGAAGCGGTATCGAAGCAGGAAGTGGAGTTCAGTAATTACCTGCAACACACGTTACAGACGATGAACGGACGTATCATTGACAGTCCGTTTGACTATTCGAGAGACTTCCCCACTGTGACGCTTGACAAGGCGGAAGAATTCAACAACGCCATGGAGGAACTGTCACGAAATAAAGCAACATCGTACGCCTATCATGAAGTGATGGGTGATTATAATTACACCAGTGCATTGTTCGAGAGTATGAAGGTGACGCAAATCATTCCCCGCCTGAAAGAACATTTTGCACGCGGACGGAAAGCAGTGATATTCCATCGTCGTGTGGAGAGCAAGAACCCGCTTGTTCCACCATTCAAAACCATATTCGATGTGGCTGTACAATCGTTGAAGGAAGAATATGATGCCACGAAAAAAGCAGAGAACAAGAAGGAGATTGCAAGGCTTCGCAGGAAATATGCCGGTATGCTGGAATGGGAGCAAACACTTGACCTCCGTATGCCGAGAGAACAGTTGGCAGATGCTTTCGGGAAAAACAATGTGCTTTTCTTCAGTGGCAAGGAGAGCAAGAAGATAAAGGACAAAGCCGTAGAAGACTTCAACAATGATGCATCCGGCAAAAATGTCATCGTTATACAGGAAGATAGCGGAAAGGAAGGTATCAGTCTGCATGACACCACTGGACAGCATCAGCGAGTGCTGGTGACATTGGCCTTACCACAAAGCCCGATTACTGCTTTGCAGATAGAAGGGCGTATTTATCGTATCGGTAACAAGAGTAACGCTATCTTTGAATATCCCTTGTTGGGATTGAACACAGAGCTTATGCTGTTCGGGCAGAAATTCAACCAGCAGGTGAGCACGACAGAGAATCTTGCGCTTGGCTCACAGGCGCGTAACTTGCGTGAGAGTTTCGCCCGCGGTGTGGAAGAGCACAGCGGAAATGTGGATATTGACAACCAAGGTGTGGGCGGTAAGGAGTTTGATACTCCGAGCCATACGGAGACGGATGCTTTTGACGGTACTGTGTTGGATTATTACACCAACCAGAAACTGAGCGGTAGAAGAGACAGTAGAGAGGGACAGGACTACTACCCCACCCCTGAGCCGCTTGGGTACATGATGGCCTTGTGGGGGCGCATCGGTGAAGGCGAGAGCGTGCTTGAACCGAGTGCCGGGCATGGTGCCATTGCCCGGTATGTGCCGTTGGAGAACCAGCTGACAGCCGTAGAGCCTTCTCAGAGTCTGTTCAGCAAGCTACAGCTTAAGGCCGGAGGGAACGGTAGGAAGTTTGAGAATGATGTATTTGAGAACTACCATATGGTGAACAAGCATGATGTGGTGCTGATGAATCCTCCCTTCGGTACAGGTGGTAAGCTGGCGGTGGAGCATGTGGCTAAGGCTTTCCAGCATTTGGAGGAAGGTGGCCGTATTGTGGCTATCATTCCGAGAGGTTCGGCTGACAAGAAGTTTGACAAGTGGTATGAAGATCAGAAAGATGCGGTGCTGACCGCTGAAATCGGTTTGCCCGATATCACGTTTGAACGTGCCGGTACGAGCGTAAACTGCCGCGTGGTGGTTATCGACAAGGTGACGAATGAAACCTTACGCCAGGATGCGGCATCTCGTGCTGTACATATGGATTTGAGTGGAGACCACTATGAGAAGATAGAGGACTTCTTCGAGGAGATACGGAACATTGACGTGCCGGAGCGCACGATAGACCATAAAGCGAAATTGAAGAAGAAAGCTGCACCGACAGCACGTGAATTACGTACCGTCAAGGGTATCAATTACGTAAACTTGACGGAAGACGGTATCAGTGTTTCAGGGCGCGGTGTCTGGGGCGGTTTGGAATGGAAGGATAAGGCGGGAAAGGCACTGACCGATTATCTTGCAGACCAATACAGAATATTCAAGAGCAACTATGATTATGCTGTTCGAGATGGAAGAGAGACGCAGGAGGCTGCATACGGCGAGATGAAAGAGCTTGCCTGCAAGCTTGCCGGGATGACGGAGGACGAGATGCAGCGGTATATCGACAAGAGGAATGCCGATGACACGCTGTACCGCAGCGACGATGAATTGGAGGAGGTGAACGAGCGGTTCAATGATGAACTGCGACAACAGATTAACGGGACGTTGCCAAAAGGGCATGTTTACCAACTGGGCAATCCGAGTGATGCCCTGCTAAGTTCCAGTATTCCTGATTTGCCTATAGAATTGGCTGCAAGCCGTCTGTCTAATAAGTCAATGCAGGAAAACCATCCTTTTGATTTGCCGGAAGTGGAGGATTTACCGAAAGCAATACAGAATCCGTTGGCGGTATTCCGTAGTGCAACGCATATAGGAAGTTTTGTTGTTATGACAGAAATAGAGCACAAAGGGAAAAACTTTGTAGTTGCTATTCAGGCTAACAAGAAAAAAGGACGAATAGAAATAAATGATATTCGCAGTGTCCATTACCGCACGTCAAATGCTCATATGGCAAACTGGATTGTAGAAGGATTGTTGGAATATACAGATAAAAAAAGAATGGCTGAATGGCTTTCCAAACAGCGGTACAATTCCGCTGAGGTTAGAAAACTATTCAACCATGCCACAAAGATAGTGGAAAACTTTGAGAATCCAAAGATTGCGGATGAAAATATGCGTGAGAGAGCTGGTGCATATACGGACGATGAGCTGAGTTATGAGAATGACCCAGTGGCAAAGCTGCTCGGTCAGTCAAGGAGAACGGCAAAGCAGCGGAGGGAATTTGCACAGCGTGAACGCCAAAGAATGGCAGAACGTGTGGAAAGCCTTGCAGAGAAACTGCATCTTGACAATGTGGAGGTTGTTACTGATGCTTCCGTCTTGGATGGAAAGAAGCAGCGTGCAAAAGGCATCTACTCGAAGAGTACAGGGAAGATAACCATTGTCATTCCCAACCATACAAGTACGTTTGATGTTGAACAGACACTACTGCATGAGGCTGTGGCGCACTATGGTTTGCGACAGTTGTTCGGAGAACATTTTGACACATTCCTCGATAATGTATTCAACAATGCCGATGAGAACATACGCAGACGCATTGTAGATATGGCTGCAAAAAACGGTTGGGATTTCCATAAGGCTACTGAAGAATATCTGGCTTCGCTTGCAGAAGATACCGAATTTGAGAACATCAACGCAAGTTGGTGGCAACAGATAAAGGATTTCTTCCTGAATATGCTTCATAAGATAGGCTTTGAGGATTTCAGAGGGGTTACTCTATCGGATAACGAATTTCGCTACATCTTGTGGCGCAGTTACGAGAACCTTGCGGAACCGGGCAGATACAGAAACATATTGGGAGAAGCCGCTGATGTGGCAAAGCAGTATGAACTGAAAGTCGGAAATTATGCGGTTTCCGACCCACATCATCTGACTGTTGCAGAAAGTGATGATACACTATACCGTACCGGTGACCCGGAAATACATGAAAGGGAGTTGGCTCGTGACCGTTATGAAAGGCGTGTAAAAAGCGGTATGTTCCAATCACGGGAAGCATTACAGGACAGTATGCTCGGCTTGAAAGAAGCCATGACTGCAATCCTTGGCAAGGAAACAAACATTGAGGATGTGGACGGATTTGAAAACGCATACTTGGGAGAAAACCGTCTGTCAAGTGTGAACAAAGCCGAAGCCGATGCATTTGCCCACACCCTGTTCAAGCCCATGCTTGATGAGGTTGCCAAACTTGCCAGGACTGAGGCAGAGCGTGAGGAATTGACTGATTACATGATGGCGAAACACGGACTTGAACGCAATACATATATGCGTAATGAAGCAATCAATAACGGAGCAACCGATGCAGACCAAACCGACTATGCCGGACTTACAGCCCTTACAGGTATGGATAATATTACTGATGCCGAAACGGAAGCACAGATAATGGTTAACGATTACGAACAGGCACACGACACTACCGACCTTTGGAAAAAAGTCAATGCCGCGAGCAAAGCAATACTTTCAAAGTCATACGAATGTGGTATGATGAGCAAAGCGACCTTTGACAAGATTTCAGATATGTATGATTTTTACATTCCACTACGTGGTTTTGACGAAAAGACCAGTTCTGAAGCATACGCATATCTGACGCACAAGCAAAGTGCATTCAATGCTCCTATCAAGAAAGCGGAAGGACGCAGGTCGAAAGCGGATGACCCGTTTGCCAACCTGCAATCAATGGCAGAAGGTGCTATCATGCAGGGCAACCGGAACAAATTGGTAAAACAGCGTTTCCTTAATTTCGCCCTCAACCATTCGAGCGACCTTGTCAGTGTGAGCGACATTTGGGTAGAATACGATACGGTGGCCGACGAATGGAAGCCAGTGTTTCCTGACAACATAGACAGTACAGATACTCCCGAAGTGGTAGAACGGAAGATGCTGGACTTTGAAACTAAAATGGAGTCATTGGCGCAGCAATATCCTGACCGGTACAAGCACGGCAAGGATACCGTGAATATTCCTTACCGTATTGTGGAAAGCCGGGATATGAGGCAGCACCAAATTGTAGTGAAACGTGGCGGCAGGGACTATGTGATTACCATTAACGGCAATCCTCGCGCAGCACAGGCACTGAACGGACAGACAAATCCCGACAATGATATGTCGGGGGCAATCGGAGCTATTCTCCGTGCAGGAGAAAATATCAACCGACAGTTGAGTGCGTTCTATACCACACGTAACCCAGACTTCATTGTATCGAACTTCATGCGAGATATGCTATACACCAATACCATGACTTGGATAAGGGAAAGCCCGAACTACGCACTGCGTTTTCATCGTAATTATATGTATGCCAACCCTGTAAGAATAAAGCAACTCTTGGCTAAGCACCGCAAAGGGACACTTGACATGAGTAACAAGACGGAAGCGATGTTTCATCAGTTCATGATGAACGGAGGAGAAACAGGCTATGCCAATATCCGGGACATTGAACAACATAAGAACGACATACGCAGGGAACTGAAAAAATCGAACGGCAAGATTCCTGTAAAAAAAGCATGGGACTTGTTGGGCGAACGTTTCGATGAGTACAACCAAGCCGTTGAGAACTGCGCCCGTTTTGCCGCTTTCATGACATCACGCGAAATGGGCAGGAGCATTGACAGAGCCATCTATGATGCAAAGGAGATAAGCGTAAACTTCAACAAGAAAGGCAGCGGAGCAAAATTCTATGACAGTACAGGGCAGACAAAGGCTGGTAATGCCAGTGCATTGGTATCGGGACTTGGTCGTAGCGGCTATGTGTTTTGGAATGCAGCCATTCAAGGTACGGCAAACTTTGGACGACAGATGAAACGCCATCCTGCCAAAGCTTTTACAGGTATTGCGGCGATGTTCCTTCTTGGTGCCATTGTTGCCTACTTGGGTGGCGATGATGATGACGATGATGACAAGAACGCATACTATAATCTTCCCGAATATGTAAGGCGCAGCAATATTCTTTTCAGGGCAGGAAACAGTTGGGTATCAATTCCTCTTCCGGTAGAATACAGGGCTGTTTACGGCATGGGCGAACTGATGATTTCCGTTCTTAACGGAAAGGAACATCTTACAGGCGAAGAAATTGCCGAAGCCATAACAGGACAGGCTACACAGATATTACCTATTGATTTCTTGGAGGGCGGCGGAGGATTGAATGCCTTTGTACCGAGTGCCTACAAACCCTTGTGGGAAGCCTACGTTGCAGAAAAGAGTTGGACGGGTATGCCACTTTATAAAGACACACCTTACAACAAAGATATGCCCGAATGGACAAAGGCGTATAAGAGCGCAAATAAATACATTGTCGGATTGGCCAATGCCATGAATGAAGCTACGGGTGGAGACCCATATACAAAAGGAACGATTGACTTTAATCCGGCAAAGATTGAATATATGCTGAACGGTTATTTCGGTGGCGTGTTCGGAACAATCGACAAATTGAGCAAGACCGCAGAAACCATTACAGACAACCGAGAGTACGACCCTCGCAGCTTCTTGTTGGTAAACAGACTGGTCAAAGCCGGGGACGAACGCACCGAGTACAGGGCTGTGAACAATGAGTATTTCCGATTGAAAGAGGAGCATGACCGATTGAAATCCCGATTAAAGCACTATGAGGAAGATACCGACAACGACATATTTGACTATGCGGAAAAGATTGATTTCCTTTACAATTCACCCGAATACGAGCGGTATGAAATTTTTGAGGATTATCGTAGGGATATTGACGACCTCTATAATGAACTGAATGACACAGTTGATGATGAGGAACGTAAGAATATTGAGGCTGAATTGAATGAACTCAAAAAGGAAATGATAGAAGAAATGAACAAAACCCGTAAATAGTTAAACATAGGATGATTGCCCGGAGCAGTATATTTGTTCCGAGCAATCATTAAAATGATAAAAATATGCATATAAATAAAAGCGAAAGAAAATTGCTGCCAATGAGCCGTATAGCTCCGGGAAGAAATGATGCCGCCGAGATAGATACTGTTGTTTCTGCAAAACGTTATGGTAACCGCAGGGCATTTGACATTCTTATGGAAGCACAATACTATTGGAGCCAGATGGACGACTTTCGGAAAGACCGGGAGCGAAACAAACGCTATACCTATGGTTTCCAATGGGACGATATGATTTGTGTGGACGGAAAATCCATGAGCGAGGAAGAATACATTAAAAGTCAAGGCAACGTGCCTTTGAAAAACAACCTTATCCGTAGGCTTGTGCGAAGCGTGCTTGGCGTGTATCGAAGCCAAAGTAAAGAACCGACCTGTACCGCACGTGATCGGGATGAACAGAAACTTGGTGAAACGATGAGTACGATACTTCAATGCAACATGCAGCTTAACCGAATGAACGATGTATATGCCCGAACTATGGAAGAGTTCCTGATAAGCGGTTTTATCGTTCACCGTAAATCGTACGGTTGGCGTAATGGAAAAGAGGATTGTTGGACGGACTATGTGCAACCCAATAATTTCTTTATCGACAACAACATGAGAGATTTCAGAGGTTGGGATGTTTCCGTGCTTGGAGAAGTTCACGACATTTCTTTCGGACAGTTGTGTGAACAGTTCGCATCAAGTCCGCAGGAATACAGACAATTGCGTGACATTTACAAGTGGGCGGCAAGGAAAGATTACATAGCCACATACGCGGAGCGTTTCGGGTATAGCCGCTTGGAAAACTACGATTTTCTATTCACAAGCGAACCAGGACGATGCCGTGTGATAGAGATATGGCGCAAGGAGCAAAAACCGAGATACCGTTGCCATGACTACCAAAACGGCGATATTTTCAAAATAGACGAAGAAGATTACGCACAAGTGGTGCTTACTGAAAATGAAGAACGTATGCGTATGGCCAAGGAAGCCGGTATGCCGGAAGATGAGGTTCCGTTGATAAAAGCTACTTGGTTTGTGGACGATTATTGGTATTTCTATTACCTTTCTCCTTTTGGCGACATATTGAGGGAGGGGGAAACGCCTTACGAGCATGGAAGCCATCCATATGTTTTCAAGGCATATCCGTTCATTGATGGTGAAATCCATTCATTCGTTGCTGATGTAATCGACCAACAGCGATATACCAACCGATTGATAACCCTCTATGACTGGATAATGCGGGCGAGTGCCAAAGGCGTGCTGATGATACCCGAAGATTGCTTGCCTGATGGTGTGAGCATTGACGATATTGCAGAGAGCTGGACGGAATTTAACGGTGTCATCGTATACAAGCCGAGCAAAAGCGGAAAAGTGCCGGAACAGGTGGCCAATAATTCCACAAATATAGGCATTGCAGAACTGCTTAACATGCAACTCAAATTTTTTGAAGATATATCGGGAGTTACAGGCGCATTACAAGGAAAGCCCGGGTATTCCGGTGAAAGTGCATCGCACTATAACCAACAGACAGAAAACGCCACGAAGTCATTACTCGACCTGCTTGAATGCTTCAGTTGTTTTGTAGTGGACGGAGCATATAAGGATGTGAAGAATATGCAGCAGTTTTATGATAGCAAACGTGTTTTCAATATTGCAGGTAAGAGTGGTGCACAAATCGAATATGACCCGAAGAAAATACGTGATGTAGAATTTGATTTAAGCATTACCGAAAGCACTTCAACACCGGCATACAGGCATCTTGCTAACGATATGCTTATGCAGTTGTACCAGTCTCAGGCAATCAGTGTAGAGCAGCTGCTTGAGCATGGAGATTTCCCGTTTGCAGATGAATTGTTGCAAAGTATCAAATCACAGAAGGAACAGTTGGAGCAGGGCAAAGTGCCCGATGGTCTTTCTCCTCAATTGCTTCAACAGGTCGAACAAGGTGCAAATATAGATGCAGTAAATCAGTTACATAATGCAATGAGAACTTAAACCAAAGGGGCACATCATCACAGATATGCCCCTTTCTTTATTCTTTGGATAATTGGTCGCATTCAATCCATGTTTCTTCAGTATCATCAAAACGAACGGTACAACCGTATTTATCAGTATCTATATCTAATACAGTACCGCTTTTCCAATTATCATTGCACATCACCCGGTCTCCGATGTTAAACTTGTTGATATTGTCAAGTGCGAGCGGGTCATTGGTAAGTGTGGCAATGCCATCAATATTTCCGTACTTTCCCATTCTCTTTGGTATTTGAAAATGAATCAAGCCATGAGAAATACTGTTTTCGTTTCAATGCAATAACAGCAGAAGGAAGCATAGCTGAACCGTTTCCATAAGTCGTGCAGTAGAAGCATTCGCGTTCAAGGTCGCCCACAAACGTATTATGATTGATGTAGCCTTTCTGTTTCAACTTACGGAAATTCTTTCTATCCATAATGATAAGTTGACCTTTTTTCCCACCGGCAGGCATAACGTAGTAACGTTCTCCAGTTTCTTTGTGTTTTTCGTCTGCCTGTCTGACTGCTTCACGTAAACGAAGCGAAGCTCTGATTTTTCTGAAAATGTTCATTGTTCCTTGTTTTTATAGTTAAACTTATATTGTAGCTGCTGAAACAGCTTTTTTCTTTTTGACAACAAATCGTCCGATACGAAGCACAATCTTTGGAATTTCCATTTCAAAGAAACATATATGCAAGCCTATGGCTCTTGTCATTAGCAAGTCATCATGTTTACCGGTAATCGCTCCGAAAGCTCCGTTCGGTTTTTTCTCGTAACACAAATATTCGTCCAGACAACGTTCGTCACGTTCCGTGTATAAATTCTCACGAATAACCTTGACTAAGGTTGATATAATCATCGGTTTGGTTGAGACATTGGTATGGAAGCCGTATTTGGTAGGCAATCCCTCGCGTACGGCTTCTTCGGACTGACCACGTGCATAGAGATTAGGGTAAATCTCTTTGATTTGATTAAGGATGAACTGTGACTGGTCGCCATCTACCTGCCGCTCCTTGTCATGCGTTTCCAAGGTGTTGCTTTCTATCACCAAGAGTGAATTGTCATAAAAAGCCGCTATTTGTGCCGCTTTCCACGCAAGCTGGTCGATGTCGCAATGTCCGTACCATTGTGCCACTACGACAGGCTTGCCACCATCAATCATAAACAGACGGTCAAGTACAAGAACAACAGAGAAGTCTGCTTTATTGGAACGTCCACCCACATCGACAATCGTGAGGTAACGATTTGTAACAACTTCCTTTTCATCTGTTTCCGGCAACTCCCAAATATGCAACAATCCCTGTTTGTCTTTCACAAAACGCAAGTTCTGCAAAGCGTTCTTGCCCTCATCCGCATCGGCACAGACTTCGCCGACATATTTAGGTTTCTTGCAGGTCTTACGCATTGCATCGACCTTGTATTTGTCGAACACACGTGCTCCCGAATGTACGAAGGCTTCCACATCATCAGACGGAAATTCGGCAGCCATCTGCCCATGGTCATTGTACTTCCTGCGTTCGGCTATGTACCAATGGATAGCTTCGAGCGTAGCACCTTTTTCCCACAGCGACCAAAGATACTTACCGCATTCCTCACGTTCGGAATCTGTATTTTCATTGTCCCGATTCTGATAAAGCCATTCTGCAAAATCCCATTTTTCTTTGTCCGAATCAAAAGCGAGTGTATATTGCTCGATGTCGAACCATGAAACGAACATTGCCTCGAACTGGGATTTCCCTTCTTTTGCGGCAGTATATTCGCGATGAAAGAAGTTCCCGGTGCCATTTGCTGTGCTTTCATAAACAATCATGGTGTAGGGCTTGAGGAGAATACCCGAACAGGCGGAGCGCACAATGTCTTCCGGTTTCTTTCCCTCCGTAGCCTTCCATATTCCCACTTCGGAGAGATGTACAAGATTGTAATCACCGCCACGACACGAATCCGGGCGTTCAGCCGTACCAATCTTGATTTTGCAGTTGCGCTGCGGAATACGCGATATACTTCCCGATTTTCCCACTCCTACAATCTTCGGCTCGTTCTCATTGTAGGCTTCATCAATTTTATAGAGCATTTCGACAGGATAACTTTTAATCATCCGGTCGAACATATCCTTGATTTCATCGGAGCCTGCGCCCTGATGTGCAATGATAAGTGAGTTTAAGCCGGTTTTGTGAAGCAACTGCAACCATGCCATATAAAGCTGTGAAGTGGTGGAACCACCCCATTGCCGTGCTTTAAGCAAGATGATGCGTATCGGTTTCCCTGCAATACGCAATTTCTCAAGCCGATCCACAAAACGCCGTTGAGGTCTTGTCAGACGAAACAGGACATCCTCACCACCGCCTTTGGCCTTGATATAGACAAATGTTGCCGCCCAAAACGAAAAATCCTCGCGGCTGCGTATTCGTACAAACTGCTCTATGACCTTCAAGCGATCATCCTGATTGTCTTCCACGCCCATGTAGTCCGTGAGGAATTTGGAAATAGAACTGGCTTCGATGAGTTGGCGTACAAGCGGTACTTTCATGATACGTTCCGGTAACCACTGGGTATGTATAGGAAAGTCACTGATGGTACACTTTACACGTTTACCGACAGAACCTTCTCCGGTAATTGGATTGAACTTTGCATATACAATCGCATTGCGGCGTTCATTCTCTGTCAATATGTCCTTGATGGTCTTATCTTTCATGGTGCATGATTTTAACAGGCTTGTTTAGCAGAGCCATGATGAGTCCCAATACATAACACCAAAGATGCAATACGGCATTTATGCCCGGAAACAGGAAGCCTGCCACAAGGTAAAACAGCATCCATAACTGATAATACCGTTTACGTAATACCTCAAACGATATTGAACCAAACAGGGCGAAAACCAATCCGGACAATCCTACCGTTGGCGAATCCATTGTCGTGAAATATCCAAGGGTATCAACTGGAACTGTAACGGCAATCATATAGGCTGACAGCAATCTTCCTATCCCAATATCGTAAATGAAAATAATCGATAATAAACACCATGAATTGAGCAAGGCATGAAACATATTCGTATGGAAAAACGGATACAGCAAGCGTCCTGGCATATTACTTCCAGCGTAAATGCCGACAGTTTGCCAATCCCATTCTCCTGAAAATGACAAACACACAATCATGGCAGAAATCAGGAGAGCCGTAATCTTCTCAACTTTTCTTGCATCCATCGTTTTTTAGCCTTGCATATCATCATCTTGGCACTACCCGGCGTGAGATAGAATTTCGGTGCGGGTTGAGCAATCACTTTAGCACACAGCTCAGAAATGGTAAGTTCCGGGTATTCTGATTTGAGAGCGACAACCCTTGTATGAATTTCCTCATACATTTCTTTCTTCAACGGCCGCATACCGCTTAAATCGTTCTCACCCCTCATCATGACGGAAACGACCAATGCTGCACGAATATCGCTGACCCAAAACCTCCGGGAGGGCATGTTTACAATTACTTTATACACTTCAGGCATACGGATATAATCACACGATGAAATGTATTCATCGTATGCTCTCATCAAGTCGTTCATACGCTCCATAGAGTATTCCATAACTGCTCCTTTATGCTTCATTTTTCTTCCCGTTATAGTACCAAAGTTACCAATAGGAGCGTAAAAAGATAAACATGACATCCTGCTTTCCCTGCCTATTTTTGTCTTGTAGAATCTGACTATAAATTAAATTTTTGAATTATGCCTAATAATACGGAAGTTAAGAGCAATCGCGAGCGATACACAGAGCGATTGAAAGCAAAGTATCCAGACAGAGAATTTGCCGATGATGAAGCGTTATTCGGTCAAATCAATGACGATTACGATGGTTACGACAAGGAATTGTCCGGTTACAAGGAACGTGAAAAAGCGCTGTCCGACCTGTTTGCAAGCAACCCGCAAAGTGCCGCTTTCCTTACTGACTGGAGAAAAGGCGAAGACCCTATCATCGGTATGGTGCGCAAATTCGGGGATGATTTCAAGGCCGCACTTGAAGACCCCGAAAAGCAGGAGGCACTTGCAGCCGCCAACAAGGAATTTGCGGAACGAATTGCCCAAGAGAAAGAGTACGAGGGAGAGTATCAGAAGAACCTCGACGAAACCCTGACCACCCTTGAAACCATGCAACAGGAAGAAGGACTGCCGGATGAGGACATCGACAGCGCAATGGATTTTCTTGTAGGCATTGTACGTGACGGAATCATGGGTAAGTTTACACGTGAAAGTATAGAAATGGCCATAAAAGCAATCAGGCACGACAGCGATGTGGAAGCTGCCGGACACGAGGGTGAAGTAAAGGGGCGCAACAGCAAGATTGAAGAAAAACTACGCAAAGCAGGCAAAAATGACGGTACAGCCGACCTTGCCGGTAAAAACGGTGGCGGCAGTGGCGGTTCACGACAGATGCCTGACCTCGGTGCAATCGGGCGTTATGATGGTACACAGAACATTTGGGAGCGTGGCGGTGAAAAACGCAAGGCGATAAACAGATAAATATAAACCAATTACATTTTTAACTTTTAAAATTTCGAGCAATGAAGAAAACAATGAGTTTCTTTTGTCGCATTACGCTGATGATATTGGCGTTTGTGACGGGTGCATCAAGCGGTGTCATGATGGCAGAAGCATCGAACCTGCCTGATGCGGGTAAAACAACAGCCGGTGCGGACGGTACGGGTGGAACAGACGGTATTTCCACTGAAACAGGAGGGCGTGAAACCGGTGACCCAAATTTCTATTTGAGTGATGTGGACAAACGCATCGTGAAAATCCGTCCGATGGCTACTCCAATTGACCAAATCAGCCGTTATGCAAAATCAAGCTCCACCAATTCATTTGAAGTGAAGTATTACAGCGTGGGTACACGTGAAATCAAATGCAGTACCAACAAAAAGCTGGAAGCTATGCTCAGCGGTGCGAGCGTGTCGTTGCCGGTAGATGATTTGAATATGTTCACGTTGGATGATACCATTAGGGTAGTCGGTGTCAGTGCCATCACCAAACCGGACGGAACGAAATATACGGAAGATGACAGCAACGTTCCGGACCTCGTGCTTTGTGTGTGCGGAAAGGACAGCTCAACAAATCTTCCTACAGTGTATGCCGTAAATGGCAAAATGGATGATTCAAGCAAACAGCCGATTCTTGTTCCGGAAATTCCACAAGGAACAACGCTTGTACGCATGGGAAAAGCATGTGGGGAATTGGATGTTCAGACAGGACGATTCAATAATATTCCTATGCCTGAAACCCAGTATTGTCAGAACTTCATGATTCAGGTAGAGCAATCAACTTTTGACAAGATTGCCGCCAAAGAAGTGAACTGGAATTTCTCAGACATTGAAGAAGACGGCGTATATGATATGCGCCTCGCAATGGAAAATACTTATCTGTTCGGTGTGAAGCAGGTTATCAAGCACATTGCAAAGGACGGCATGAACACTTGGTTTACAGGTGGTATCTGGTGGATGGCCGGAAAGGACATCGAGGTGGGCGAATGGGATACTGACAAGAAATGCGCCATAATTACCGATGAAAACCTTGTGGATATTACCAAAGACCTTTTTGTTGGTACCGGCATCGGTAACAAGCGTAAGATTTTATTTTGTGGAAGTGATATGCTCTCTGCATTCTCCAAGATAAAGAGCGAAAAATTCCGCTTGAAAGATACCGTGGAGGTATGGAACTTGAAATTCAAATCTTGGGATACTGATTTCGGAGAAGTATTGACCATACATCATGAACTGTTCGATGTAAACGGAATGAGTGATTGCGGCTTTGCAATGGATCCGGAATATCTTTCCAAAAAAACACATGTGTCTTGGGCACGTAACGTACTCGACTTGCAAAAGGCCGGTATCCGCCGTACCGATGCGGTAGTTATCCAAGAGGTGAGCTGCCTGTATCTGCGCTATGCAAAGGCACATGCACGTATGAGACTGGCTAAAGCACCTTCCCAAGATTTAAATGCGGCATAATAAGAGCTCATAAAGAATATTAATTACCGGGGATGGGATAAAGTACCCCCTCCCCTTTTTACTTTAATGAATATGATTACAAAAACCTACAAGGCGAATACTAATATCAGTATTAATGTGGTGCTTCCGAGTAAGAAGAACCTGCATATCGCATTCGTTCCATTGTCAAATGGAAGCAGCGTATTCACTACCGACAACGAGGATATACAGAAGTCTATAGAGAACCATTACAAGTTTGGCAAACTGTTCAAACTTCATTCTTTGCACGGGCAATCCGAGACAGTAGAAACAACCGGAAAAGCGTCTAAAAACGGTTCATCTGAAAAACTGCATGTCGAAGGTACGTACAATGGTGAAGACACGCCTGACAACGAAACCGGCAGACAGAACGAAGTGCCACAAGAAGACGCAGGGGATAACAATACGACATTCCGCAAAGTCAAAGTAAGCGACATTGCAAGTGCAAAGGATTACCTTGCAGACACTTTCGGTATCAGCCGCACTTCCATGCGCTCGACCAAAGCAATCATGGAGCAGGCAACAGCAAATAGAATTGAGTTTGAAGGTTTGGAATAAAGATAAGAGCTTATGGCTGTATATCAGAAGAACAAAATACAGGAGGATGTACGCACCGCCTTGGACCAGAACACGAACAGTGATACACTGAAGATTATAGGCGATGTGGACACTCTTGCACTTGATGACATCATTACATCGAAGATTGTAGAAGCAGTAAAGCGTGTGCACAGTTCTGCACCGTCCTATTTACTTGACGGCGGACACAATTTCGGTGATGCTATATATTGGAAAGAGCATGAAAGTGGATGGATATTGCTACCAGAAGATTTCATGCGTCTTGTTGTTTTTCAAATGAACGATTGGGAACGTGCGGTATTCAACCCCACAAGTATCGATGAACCTGAATACAAAAAACAGTCTTCCCGATTTAAAGGCATAAGAGGAACATGCCAACGGCCTGTTTGCATCATATCCATACGACCAGAAGGAAGAGTGATGGAATTTTATTCATGCAAAACGACAGAAGCGAAAGTGAGCCGTGCTGTATATCTACCTTATCCGGAAATAGACAAATATGACTCAATAGAAATCTGTGAGAAGTGTTATGATGCTGTGATATATACCATAGCTGCATTAGTATTAATGACATTCGGCGATAGGCGGTGATGCGACCGTTCAGGGAAAGACCCACTTGAAAGGAAACGTGATAGTAGACGGCTGGCTTGAGGCAAAAAACATCAAAGGGGTGAGTAAAGGGCTATATCCTACTATTGAAGCATTAAAAGCTGCTATACCATCTCCAATTTTAGGTGATTGGGCCATAGTGGGCAAAACAATACCTGGACCAATTTTTTACTGCGAAACAAAAGGTGTATGGAGTGCGACGGGGATGAACGGAGGAGGTGGAAATATCGATTTGTCGGGACACGTAATAGCTGAGGAAATTGACGATGTAACATCAATATAATTTTTAATCTTAAGAAAAATATGAATAAATAATTACATAAGAACAACAACATCCCAAGTTCTTGCGGAACTTAGGCTATAATATATAGAATTATATGGCTAAAATACACAAGCTTATCAAAGACGGTCAGACCATTTACCCTGCTACAACCACTGATGCGGTGGTACATCCGACTACGCGTAAAAACCTTACGGAAGAACTTTTTGACTTAAAAAAAGAGAACGGTAGTTTATCATTTTTTTGTAAAAATACTCCCTCGCAAGCAGGAAATATAGATTTAAGATGTATTAATTTGAACCTTAAATCCGGCTCTTACTTAAAATTTAGAGTTGACACATTAAGAGGAGAAGCTACTAATTATGAGATGTTATCATACTATGGAAATACTTATTTTGACAAGACCCAATTTAACATTGGGGAGGAATATGTCCTTCCTTTAATCAAGGACTTCGAAACTGATACAGAATTAGTATTGGGGGCATATATAAAGAATGCTAAGCCTCATGTCGAAGCTAAGTTCACCGCAATCATAAACTACCAATTAAACGCATCATTTCCGGTAATTACCGATAAGATAGCTGATGGTGCCATTACAACTGCTAAAATAGCTGATAATTCCATAGATACTTACAAAAAAATAATAAATCCTCTATTTCTCAGTATTCCCTATTGGGGAAATATCATAAAAGATGTATATATTGATTCGGAAGATATTCCAAAAGATGCGAAAAACCCCGAAAAGCCTCTGTTTACTCTCGAACAAATTCTTTATGCATATGGGGAGAAGGGATGGAATAGAATCAGAATAGCTTACCTAAAAAATGATGGAACTTACGCTAATCCTTTTGGCGACACCATACAAACCGAAGATAAGCAAGGCAGTAATGCTGCTATTAAATTTGGACTTAGCGGGAAAAGCTATGCGATAGTGAATTTCTCAGAATTAGCTTACCTTGGATATTCTCTCAATAGTGAAATCGTATATAATCCCACAGGTGATTACAAGTTTATAACCGAACGTGTTATCAATAGGCAGTTTCATTCTGAAATTATTCCTCCCAAAAGTATAAAGGATAATATGTTGGAGACAGATTTCTCAGATTTAAAAAAATCCATAGATAATTTGGAAGAATCTGTCGATAATATAAAAAAACAAAACGATTACTCTGATTTAGAACTTTATTCAATAGGAGATAGCTTATTCGCCGGCGGTGTTTGGCAAAACGAAGTTGCAAAACGTTTGGGAATAAAGTTTGACCAAAATAAGAATGCAGATCCGAGTTTTCCATTATCAATCGGAGGAACATCATCAGATATGAGTAGGATAGGTACAACCTATTTTAGGACACTGAATTTGATTAAGAAAGGGTATATTCAAGATAAAGGTGAAAAATCTGTAATCATATTGGAGAATGTTAATGATGGAATATTTGATTTTGATGTGGCAGCTCCATCCTTTAAAATGGATAAGAGCTACTCTGTCAATGAATTGTCTACATCGAATCTAAACGATATACCCAAAAATGAGCGTTCTTTAAATGCAGTAGTAGGTTTGAAAAAAATATCAAATGGAAAGAAATTGATTATAAATACATTGCCGACAAAAGAGGGTGATGTTAGGATTAGAACCGGTTGGGCCGGGCCGGGAGAAAGTGACTATAACATACATGTAATTCCGCAAGGTAATGATGAATTAACGACACAATATGTAATTGATAGAATCGTAGAGTATTCGTATAAGGGTATCTTTGATACTGCTGGAAGTGATGGCAACAGTGTTTATTTCACCAATGGGAATAATGATTATGAGACCACCTTGAATTTTACTGATACCGGTGGGACAGGTATGTCTTGCAGTATTGAGACTGTATCAGACGCTCCTTGGGAAATTTATTATTGGTACATAGGAAGTGATATTGAAGATGTTAATTGGGGGAATGTTAAAAAATGGATTATACCAAGCGTTTCAAGCGCATGGAAATCATCTATTGAAGAACTGTTGCGAAATTTTCCCAAAGCACATATATTTATCGTCAATTTCCCGGCTATATCCAAAACTGCCAACGATTACTATAATGCAGAGAAGGGCATTTATGACGAGTCAAGATGGTATACTGATACGCAGGATAAGAAAAATAAAGCGTTGAAACAATTCAAAAATATATCCGGATTATATAATATACCTTTGATAGATATTTGGGGGGATATGAATATGTCAGCATCTAATTGGAATGAATTTTTCCCAAGCTCGGCTAACATCCATCCATTAAAATCAGGGTATGAACGAATTGGATGTTTATTGGCGTCAATGATAAAAATATATATATAAAAAACAGGAACATACGATTCGGTAATAGGAGAAGATGGGAAAAAGAATACTATTGTTGCTTCTCATCCCATTAAAAAAACATATAAGTCATAATATAAAATATATTTTAAATCAGACTTAATGTATCTTATTTAATATAATACTATATTTGCATGTGTTTTTCATAGCAACAGGCCTAGTGAGGTTGTTGCATAAGTTTTTTCCCTGCATGCCTTCTCAGGTAGCAGGGATTTTTTTATGATATTAAAAGAAGTTCATTGGTAAACATATCTCCCAATCTTTCTTGGCCAAATGTGCTTGGATGGTTATCTGTCCCATTTTTACTTTTTATAACTTGCAATGACTTAGGACTTGTATTAATTTTTTTCCAAAGGTCAATTATCGGGATATTCCAAAGTTCGGATATTTTTTGAAAGTCTGCTTTACCATTTGCATATTCAAAAGCACTATCTAACACAAGAACCATTCTTGCATTAGGGTTGAGTGTATACATCTTGTCCATTAAGAATAACAGCGCACCTAAAAAAGTCGTTCTATGTTCAGCGAATCCTCTGCCATCGTTATAACTCCAAGTGTCTTTATTAAAGTTTTCCCAATCAGCATTTTCAAAATTTGTATTGTTGGGTACAACTGAATAAACCCATAGATCAACATTCGCATTTTTAACAGAAAAAACATTTTCCCATGTTCTGTAATAGGAATTGTAATTACTATCATCTCCAGGTTTCCAACTGTTTCCGTCAGTTGGCTTAGGAGTTTCGGGAACGGTAATTGTTGTAGCACCTGCTTGTTTTGCAGCTTCATATTCAGCCTTACTTAGACAAGTAGAGCCGTATGTTAATGGTGCAATTATACTTCCATGGTCATTATCTAGTTTTGCGTGAATAGCTAACCCTGGGACACCTGCTGGTACAATTTCAAATCCTAATCTTTCAGATGCTATTTTTGCATAAGCTTTCTCCGCGTTACTCCCATACGCAACTGATGTCCCTATTATACATATTTTTTTTCCGAACCATTGATTGCCGTTATAAGTAACTTCCCCCGATTGCCCTTTTTGCAAAACCAAATCAGGTATTGAAAACTTTGTAGATAATACCTTATCCTTTCCAATGACGTAATTTCCATAAGGGTAATTTTTATTTATTGTCATCGCTAATTTATAAGCATTTACCGGTACTTGAAAATCAGAATCTCCACCATTTGCCGTAGAGAACTCTTCTACAACATTCCCATTTTTGTCCAATATAGCTCCACCTGTATCACCTATAGCATAATTGGACAAATCTAAACTATCATACTTATTTATGACCTGTTTGAAAACGATAGTCCAAAAATTACCTTCCGGTTCTTCATGGAATTGTCCGCCATAATATAAGCCTTCCTTTAATTCGGTAGTTTCTTCGCTAGCTGTTATTTTTTCTGTTTTATTCTCCTCTTCAAAAACAACTTCTTTCATTTTTGAAAATGAGATACTTTTATCTAAAATTTTTTCATTTGTTACAGATTTATCCGCTAGTTTTTCAGTGGTTACGATGTTATCGGGTAATTCTCTTTTTTTAGTAGATACGCCCAATATAATATTAGACTTTCTGTCCGTATTGGTTACAAGCCTGACTGCGTAATTAGGTGGTATTAATATTGTTGTTTTTCCTGCGCCAAAAACGGGGAATGATACTTTGAAATTATGATTATCCTTATCATAATATGCAACAGTCCCATAACTAATAGCATCTATACAAGGAAAGAACATTAAGGCTTGATACTGTCCGTAATTTCCTGAATAATCAATAAAATCACTGACAGAATAACTCTTTGATTCAATTATTTGTCCATTTGCCGATAATATATAATTATCAGTCCAATTAATGGCAATTTCATTGCCAACAACATTTTCATTAGATATAATTCCGACCGAATATTGAAGTTTTGAAAACAATCCTTCATCTATTTTTCCAGTACTAATCGTTTTATTCTTAATTTTCGAATTATCAATAGACTCATCAGGAATTTCATTCACAGAAAATGGAGCCGTTTCCAATTCTGCGCTGGCTTTAAAAATTAAAGTTTTTTTTAAATTAGTTTTAGTCGAGACTCTAACACAATATCCGGGTGGTATCAATATTGTTCTTTGCCCTCCTACTAGATAAAAAGATTTGATATGCTTCTTTGATGCTAAATCGTAATATGCTAATAGAGGATAAGAAACCCCAATGCTTGCCGCTTCATACATTAGAGCTGAGTAAGCTCCATATTGTCCTTCATATTCAATGAAATCTGTTGTGGAATATCCATTACTTTTTACAATATCACCATCATTGTTTAAAATCTTATCGTCTTCCCAATTGTTTAAATTATCCCCATTCTTAATTATAAGATTAGAGGACGAAGTAACACAAGATAACAATAAGTTTTTATTGTCCAATAAAGAGAGACTTTCCGTAAGGTTTTTACGCGTAGTCGGATGTACCACCGCATCAGTGGTTGTAGCAGGGTAAATGGTCTGACCGTCTTTGATAAGCTTGTGTATTTTAGCCATATAATTCTATATATTATAGCCTAAGTTCCGCAAGAACTTGAAAATAAATCTGAGAATGAATCAGATAGGGTTAATTTTAAAAAACGGGTAGAATAAAAGATGGTTTTTAAAAGATTCTACTTGTTTTCTACTATATACTTATTTTTACTATTTCTTATGGAAAAAGTTTGAAATAGGAATAGACACTAAAGAGGAGGAATACCATTATCCAGTATCTTTTCACACCCCAGGACTAAGAATGGGGAAAGTTCTTTACTATCGGTTGAGATGAAAGGTATTCTTGACCAAATCAGCGATATTGAGGACAGCTTTCCATTTGAAACAGTTCTCAAATGTGAAATGTTTGACGGAGGCAAACGAAAATACAATTTTACCTGACGGGAAAAAGATAACATACTAATCCGCTCGGTATCCGCTATTTTTGTCGTAAATCAAAATTCATGCAATGGAAAAGATTTACGGCACAAAGAAGCAGCATACATTCGACCATAAGCCCATACTTTCCGAAGTCAAGGAACTTGTTGTGTCCGCTATAAACATGGCTGCGGAGGAAAAGATTATAAACGGCTTTGTCTGGAACGGGAAAGCGGTATATCTCTCACCCGAAAACCAATTAAACTTTTCCGCTATAGAACGTAGTGAAAAGATTCCTTATCCGCTTATTCTAAAAATCAATGAACAGGAAGATGGTACGCCCATCTATCATACTTTCGAGAATGCAGATGATTTTATTGCGTTCTCCCAAGCAGCGTGCGCCTATGTGATAAAGACTATTCAGGAAGGGTGGAAAGAAAAGGATGAAGTGGATTGGACGGTATTTAATTTAAAAAGTAATAACGATGAAAAAGTTGATTGAATGGCTCGGAATGAGTAACAGGTGGAAACATCTCGTAGGAGGACTGATTATCGGCATTTTTGCATTTGGTTGGTTTACCGCAATGTATGCCGGAGTTTTGACAGCAGGTGCTTTGGAATATAAAGACAAGGTGTATGGCGGTAAATGGGATTGGATTAACTTTGGTCTTACAGTAGCCGGAGCAATTCTCGGATGGTTAATCTGTCACTGGTTATGAATGAAGCACAACAGGCTATGGAAGTCGCAAGAGGAATCAGCGACTATGGAATGATGGCTGTAACGGCCGCATTCTTTCTGATTCTTTCGGCTGCAATGATGATTGCTATTTTCAAATGGTTCAAGTCAATAATCAACCAAATGATGAAAGACAACAAAGCAAGTCTGCAAGAACTGGCGAAAACGACAAACGCCCAGAATGATATGTTGCAAGACATATCGGAAGGATTGAGAACAGAAACACAACTACGCATACGCAACCTTTCGGGTTTTGCCTTTGATTTAAGTGTGGAACAGGTTTGCCGACTTATTAAGCGCGTACGTGAAGAAAACCACATTGCGGACAAAAAAGCTACAGCGTTGAAGATAAGAAAATCCCTGCAAGTGATACATAATGATAGGAATAGCCGGTTTGACCCATTTACTTATCATGGCAGACCTCTTTCTGACTTCTGCAACAGCGATTGGATTGAAGATGTTGCAAAGGTAGTGGAGAATGAGATTTACCACGAGGATGGAGCGAACAACGCAAGAGCTTATACTAATGTAAAATTAGCGTATGATAACATAAAGACAGATTTTTATTATCGGTTGAATTCATAATCTGGAATAATACAATATTTAAACGAAATTATATACAATAAATCAGTTAAATTATATACTCATGAAAATTCTTATAGATAACGGGCATGGTGAAAACACTCCCGGAAAACGTAGTCCTGACGGTTCGTTGCGCGAATATGCTTATGCACGTGAAATTGCAGATAGAATAGCACATGAACTTTCCGCAAGAGGTTATGATGCCGAACGCATTGTTCGGGAAGCAGTAGATGTTCCACTATCAGAACGTGCAAGGCGTGTAAACGAAGTTTGCGGACGATATGGAACAGCCAATGTGGTTCTTGTTTCTATCCACTGCAATGCTGCCGGAAACGGTACAGAATGGATGAACGCAAGAGGATGGAGCGCTTATACATCGAAAGGCAAGACAAAGGCTGATAAACTGGCAACTTTCTTGTATGAAGAAGCTGAAAAAAACTTTATCAATCAAAGAATACGCAAAGATAATTCTGACGACGATCCTGATTGGGAAGAAAACTTCTATATTTTGAGCAAGACAAAATGCCCGGCTGTACTTACGGAAAACTTTTTTCAGGATAACAAGGATGATGTCCTGTACCTTTGTTCCGAAGAAGGCAAACAAGCTATTGTCAAAACCCATGTAGAGGCAATAACCAGATATATTCAGAAGTATGGTAAAATGGTTTAAAGATATTGTAGCAATATTGTTTGTGGTATTATTTTTCACATCACTGTTTTTTAATGTGCGTTTTTGCATAACGAATAAAAAGTTACCTGTAAATGATACCACAAGAATAACTGTTTTCGATACCATACCCTATTACAAGCCTGTACCCAAGGATAGTACCGTTATTAAATACATCACGCAGGTTCTTCCTACTGCAAAACCGGATAGTACGAAACAGCCTCCGGACGTAGCAGATACGACTAAACCTCCAAATAAAGACAAAGACAGTGTTGAGGTTGAAATCCCCATTACGCAGAAGATATATGAAACAGACACATATCGGGCTTATGTAAGTGGCTTTCATCCACAACTTGATAGCCTGATACTTTTTGCCAGGCGTGATATAATGACCGTAACAGGTAATTATCCCAAACCCAAGAAGAAAAAGTTCAGTATCAGTCTACAGGTAGGATATGGAATAACACTGAGAGAAACGCCGCAATTTTCTCCATGTCTTAGTGTAGGTTTATCGTATAATTTGTTTGATTTCTGATTATGATAGATATTATATTAACGGTCAATAAGGAAAAAGTATATGAAGAGGTAGCAAAGACCACATCGTACACCGGTGCGAAAATGGATGATGAGCTCGCCTACGATCGTATATTTACGACGGATGAGGATAAAAGCATGCTTGAACGTTTTTGGTGCGAGAGTAAGAATACCATATGCAACAGTTTAAAGAAAATGCTTCTTGACGAAACGGAAGCTGACAGTGAATACAGGCTTTCGTTGGGGCTGTCGAATTCATTCAATGAAGCTCTAAAAGAAAGTATGCAGCGTAGCTTGTTTTCATTCTTCGTGATGAATGTCACTGCAAAGTGGTACACGTTTACCAATAAGGAAGAAGCTGCCGGATATGCAACGGAAGCTGCTACCTATATGGAGGATATAATGCGTAAGGCATTTTTCAAAAGAAAGCCCATGCGCCCGACATACGAATAATCATTAATTCAAAATATTATGGCAGAAAATAAGAAAACATTAACCGTGACACAACAGGTCAAAGAACTTGTCTATGATATTCAGAACAAAGCGTATTTGACGGGACAGGCACGAGAAGCGGCCGGCAAGAGCTATCAAGTCGCATCCAATATGCAAGCAAGTGATGACGATGAAAACAGCTATCAGATACGTCGTTCGTTGGCCAATGCCTTTTCCTCTTTAAAAAGTCTGCTTGGAGAGTATCTCAATGAGGATAATACAACAAGCGATAACCTGATGGATGAAGAGATAGATAATAACGGTAAACTTTCATTGGAGTTTTTGCTTCCGTCTAACTATAACAACGCTTCGGCAGACGCACTGGGAAATGGCATACATTCATATCTTGTAGATATGGCACTTGGAGAGTGGTTTGCCATAACCAGTCCGGAAGATGCCAATGCGTATATACAACACTCCGGGGTGAGTCTTGAAAACGTGAAGCGTGCACTCTACAAACGCAGCCGTCCGGAAAGACCGACTTATGATTAATTGATGTTCAAGCCTATGGTATATTGTCAAAACAGCCAGTCTAAAACAAAAGCGGTAACACTTGTATTTAAAAGGGAAGAACTGCTTTACGATGCGGAGAATTATTCTTTTGTAGAGGGCGACATTATGCAAGCGGAAGATGAACACGCCAGACATCAAGTATTCGACATCGGTCAGGACAGTAATGTGGACAGAGTTACGAGAATACTTAACCTCGTACATTCTGAATGCGTGGAAATGTTGTTTCCTTATACGAAAGAAGAAATTTCCGATAAGCAGGAACCCCTTGATAATGTTATGACCGTGCCGGAAGAATACCTCATAACCCTTGTTTTGCCTGCGGAATTTTCATTGTCTACCGTGAAATTGCTAAAACATCTGATACACGAATATATGGTCTGCAAGGTCCTTGCCGATTGGATGAGCATAACAAATCCAGGCAGCCAAGCCAACTGGGAAGATAAAGCCCGAAATATCCGAATCAAGATACAGACTTCCCTTGTTTCACGAAAAGGCAAGATAAGACGAAAACTAAAACCGTTTTAAGAATAGACAAGAGCCGGGGTGCATCACGCATACCGACTCTTTCTCCTTATAAACAATCTGATAACCTTAAAAATAACTGACCTATATGTTTCATTTATCGTAGTCTGTTGAGCATACGTGGATTGAACTGGACGCTAAATCCTAACAGGCTTTCGGATTTGTCAAGTGTACAAATGAGTACAATTCTAAATGCTTTGTACGGTGTTCCTCTGAAACCACGCATATATTTGTCTGTACTGCTCCATACAGTATGCCAATTAAACAAATCATTCGAACCGTACAGTACTTGTACTACATGTCCCGACTTAAAATATCCACGTTGAATGATGGTATCTATCGTCTTGAACACATCTGGCTCATCCATTTTGAAAGGGCGGGTAACCACTAATGCCGTTATGTTTTCAGCAGATGATGTGGAAAAATCCACAAGTCTGTTTCCGTCAGCCATTGCTAATGCTTCCGGATACGAATTGACATTGTTCACTATGTCTGACAGCATCATTCCCCAAAGCTTTGACTTCAACGAAAACACATAAGCATAGCGTACAGCCGGGTTATACACAATGATATGCTGATTGGTATAATCATACACCATACGACACTCCCGTAAGAAATCATTGAACGGCAACAAGATAATGTCAGAAAGTGTTGCTTTTTCGTTCTCACCGGCTTTGCTATTAAATATGTTTATCACTGCATCGGCTTTAGGCAAGTCTGTAATGATGAATAAATCTTCTGCATTGAGGCTGTCGGATAAGCATTGCGTAGTTGAGCCGCTGATATGCATAATTCCCTTGTCTGTGGCAAACAGAACAGAGGAGTCAATCTGCGTGATACTATCGGGATTAATGACAACATCACGTGTAATGGGCTGTTTGGCGGAATAGGTTCCGGTAGATGATACTTCCAAAGCCCATACACCGTCTGTGGTAAAGGCATAAAGAGGAAACTGCCCAAACTGACCTTCGGAAAGAGCTTTTGCTGCCGATGATATACCGAGAATTTTTCCCGTACCTACGGAGTTGATGCCAAGTACAGGAAAATAGAATGGATTGTTCACCTCTGACGTATATATTTTATTCGGCATATCAACTATTGTTTGATAAGCTGTTTCCGGATATATTGGAGTTTGTGGAGCACGTTCTAATTCATAGTCAAGTACGGCATAGGCACCATTAAGAAATTGGTGTGGCTTTAATTTTATTTCATAAACACCTTTATAATCCCTGATAATCATTTTGAAAGCATTTACATTGGGATAGAATGCATAGCATCCCCAAGAACGTTTTTCGAGAAAACCGTTTGTTCCATTGTTGGCATCTTCTTCCGATGGATATCTCTTCTCTGATAAAAAATATCCTGTATAATTGTTATGTGAAGGTGCAGATACACCATAAACATTTCCATTTTCTTTTATATATACTGTGGCTTCAACAACGCCATATCCCAAAACAGGGAACGAAGTAACAACTGTTGTTCCTGACAATTTCCATAATGGAGTATCACTATTCAAATAAGAAAACATTGATGCAACCGTAAATCCACCAAACAATTCACGTTTTACCCCGGAAAGATTTAAACGAGCATTGTATGTATGGGAAAATTCAGCACCAAGTTTATCGTGAGTAAGATAGTCATCCGTCATTACTTCACGAGAAACAAGTGATTGCAAATATTCATCATTGACAATAATATCTTTACGTTCAGATGTCGTAAGGTCTGACAATTCTATGGAGTACAGGAAATAAAATTGTGATACATCTTTTAGAGATTCTTTATTCTTATCAGCAGAATATTCCGGTAACATAATTGTTGTGGATGGATACCCTCTATTGGGTGAAAAATATAAAGCGTATAATTTAGAATATAGCCATTCTACATACTTGCTCCCAAATGCGCTATTCTTTCCGCTTGGGGAGGATATATTCATAGATGATCCATCAAGATTCACAGGTAAAAGAATGCAGTCATTTTTTCGTGAGGCTGCATAACCGGAAAAATCAAGTGCGCCAATAAACTTTGTATCAAAATTGTCTGTATCAGCAAACGATTTGCACAATCCGTTTTGGTCATAAGTATATATTGGTTTTGAAATAAACACGTCCACAGATTTGACTATATCGCCCCAGTTTTGCTTTAAGTTATTATAATCATAATTTCCGTCAGCAAGAAGCTTGTAATCAAGACTTGCAGCCACGAGCATTATATCGCATATTGCTTCTGTATAGCTTCCCTTACCACTTGCACGTTCCCAATAGACAATTGGAGCCGTTTTAGTGGAAGGATTCATTAATATAGGAGCTGAATGCCCAACCAATGAGCCATCATATAGGCGTAAGGCATAACGTACAAAAAATGGAAGGGCAAATCTGCCTTTCTTAACAGTTTGGTCTGCAAGGAACTTGTTCACCTTCGCCATAACCTGTGATGTGATTTTATTTTGATTACTTTCGCTCCACGTTTCAAATAGATTATGCTCACCAATTCCGTCAAATGTAATTTTGAACGTAGATTTACTATCGTCATTCATTGAATATAAACGTGGTTTTCCTCGAAGTCCAAATGAAATTTCAATATTGGGAATGTGGTCTCCTAATGAAGTGTAATTATTGGATTTCCATAGATAATAGTTTATTGCATCTGCCGAAAAAACGAGTAGAGTATTACCAACAGCATTAATACTTTTAATGTCATAACAATAACCAATCTTATTGCTTGATGTAAGAGAATCACCGTTTCGCTCAATCCAATAAATGTAGTAGTCATTCTGGACTATGTAATGTTTGTAGGCTGTAGTTTCGTGGATATATATTACCGAAACACCACTTTCAAGCTGTAATACTTCGGATGGCGGCAATATGGGTTTAAGTGCACCGTTTTCAGGAATAACACCTATCGATGTTGCCAAGTCCCCATCGGCGCACTCATAGTCCGATGGGTTGGCAGAATACCCGTTGTATTTTATTTCTTTAATCATATCTTTCTTACAAAAGGAGTTTGGTAATGATTGGTAGCAATGTGCCATGATATTGACTTTCCTTAGGCTCTCCAACGCATAATCTCGCCTTGTCTGTTACGCCCGACACATCAAGTATGGCGGAGCACAGCCTTTTAGATGAGGCTCTGAAATGTTTCCCTTGCCTATTGGATGGAAACACACATGCTTCATGCCGACCGCCGGTTGGTGAGCGGTATCTGACATAAAGATATAATTCTCCGTTCTCACTCATAATATCCAGGACATCACCTCGCGAGAGATGAAGTTGCTTGGCTATATGAGATGTAATGTCTATTCTTCCCGAAGAATAGAATACTATATCAGCCTTTCTTGTATTTCCTAATATACTTTCCATTGGGCTTTTCAATTTGATAATAGATGAGACCTTTGCTTGTATGATGTATAGACACAGACAGTTTGACTATACTATCACCGGGTAACCCATGCTCATAAAGCATAAGACCGACCGACGGGCACAGACTTTCAAAGCCTATGCACTTATACTTGTCATTATATTGAATATCGCATAGTTGAGTCGGTTGTCCGATATTTGGATTGACGGTGAAGCCGAAAGAATCTTGTCCGGCAATTCTAAAAACAAACACTTGGGCTGCATCGCCTTTTTTCGCCTTACCTTTGATATGGAGAAACAAGCGTTTGGATAGCGTGATTGAATTGTCGTTACCATCGGCAATCACATAGTAGTTACGTGACTGCCACCATGTTTTTAGTTTTTTGATAATCATAATACGAAAATAGAATGATTCACAGATTATTATGGTTTAACTTTTTACAGACGAATCGAAATATATCCGGCGTGAACGGAAAGAAACTGTTTCGACAAATCGGAATGACAGAGTTGTTTCGATTTCCAGTCGATGCCGGTTGGCGGCTTCTTTTGTTGCAAAAATGTAAGAACAGATTTCTTGCTTTGTTGTTCCTTTTGTTGCTACAATGTTGGCATAATATTTGCGTCCGAAAAGGAATGCCATGATTTCTTTTAATACAGTTGAGTTCATATTGTATGATTTAATCAGTGAATAAATTTGTCTGTCGGGGTTCTTTGGAAACGGAAGAAACTCCGGTAATACTATTTACACGTTCAATTTCTCCGTCAATTTCCGTTTCAAGTGCCTTACATTTCCGCAAGTTTTGTTGGGTGCGACACTTGAAATAGTCTTTCTGTGCTTTGCGCATCAGAACTACCTGGGTAAAGAATGTTTTTGCATCCATATGATAAATACATTAAAATTCTTTATGGGTTGCTAATTGATAATCTTTCTTTTCTTCTTCTGATAGTTCGTTGTAGCAGCTTTCGCAAACAACAGGGTAACCGTGTTCTTCTTCAAAGTACACACCACAAAGTTGGCAACACCAACCGTCTATAATATCTTCTGCAATGCTCATGATTATTTCATTAATTCAAATTCATACGCCCAAACATAGGGATTGCTTTCCCAAGTGCCTTTACCGGAGACTTTATCTATGAGGGCGGCAAAGGCTTCACGTGGAGTATCAAATCCATTGTCTTTGTTTCCCTCAAATTCATAAAATATAGATGGCGGAAACTCATCATCACCCGAATCTTCATATACCCCTTCTTTCAAGCAATCTTCATCGCTAATGTCCTGTAAGCGTTCAACCTTACGATCTGTAAATTCAATATGGCGGGGCATTAGGTCGGCTTTCACAAACATTTTATTAGTCCAACCGGGATGTAATTTCAGTTCAGGCAATATAGAATCCAAGTATTCTAAGTAAGCTGCATTTTTCCCTTTTCTATGAAATCGGTCAACATCCATATAACTTTGCGCAATGGCAACAACTTCTCCAAGTTCATATTTCGGCAATATCTCGCCCATATCAAACTCTCTTTCATCAGCATCGTACATACAAGGCCAATCAACAATCTTTTTGTCAGAATGGCGTCTGTGTATATTGAATCCTGCGACCCATTCTCCCCTAAAAGTTCTTGGACATTTGATTATTCTTCTCGTCATAGTCTTCCGCCCTTCCAATACAGCTTGAGTTAAGCCAAATTTATCATTGAACATTATTTTCTTCATTGTAGTATTCTTTATTAAAGTGTCCGTTGGCAATCAGCCAATCAATAGCCAATACACAAGATTCGACAGGTGATGCGGTTTCAAAGGATTTCACATAGGGATAAGAGAGTAACCAAGCATCGCTTGTTTCGTGATGCAAGCCAAAAACATTCTCACTGGTTCCTATTCTGATTTCGGTCGGAAGTAACTCCAACAGCCTACACAAACTCCATGCAGGGACATCCTCACCCCACAATCTATCAAATACTTCTTCTCCGGCCATTGGCGATCCGTCAGGATGCTTGTGAAAAGGAAATGCAAGTTTGGCTATTCTTTGAGGAGTCCAAAACTTACCTCTCAATGTAGGCGGCTTGGTTTGTAACTCCCACTCTAAAGCTGGTACCTTACTCTTTGTATGATGATATACCATATCAGCCGTTTCCGGCTTTAGTCCCAAAGCGAGCAATCTTTTTGACTGCTCATGGGTAGTACATATTTGCGATTTAAATTCCATTGCTCTTATTTTTGTTATTAGTTAAAACTGATTGCCACATACCTATAGAACCGTATGTATCCGAAACAATAAGAGGGATTCTCTGTATTATCACCTATCTCAATTCGCACGTTATAGCCTTTCATCCGTAAAAAGCGTGCAGCTATTTCATAGGCGGTGTATCTTTTTCCATGAATATCCCAATAGCTGGATTTCCATACTGTTTGAGGAATACCTTTTTTCAGAATCTTCTTAAAGGCTTTGGCGGTTCGTATAACTTCTTTTTTATTCATATTTGTTCCGATTTTAATTTCTTGTTTATTTCTTTTTCAGCAGCTCTGGTCCCTTTCTTGAAACCCTCTACAAAGCTGTCAAAACAAGCTCTATGGATTTCTAAAGTGCATCTTTGCATAAGTGGACAAATCGAACATTTTTGGCTAAGCCCTGCGGACTTTTTAGCGAGTTTCGTTACATTTTTCATTGGTTTATCCTTTCATTCTGCCTAAAAAGGCAAGTTTTAATACATCGAACTGCTGACCAATTACCGCAAATTCCAACATTGCGTTATCGTCTGCAATGTCATTGACCCTTAATACAGCATAGCTTTCTCCCGATTCAGCCTGATAGGTATCCAGCTCAACAGACTTGATAAAGCAGTCATTATCGTTGTTTGCGAAGAAACGGTCGAGGCTCTGTATGATGTGATTTTTCAAATAATCCTCATCAAGCACAGCAGCTATCTTATCTTGATTTCTAAGTGCGTATCTCATAACTCATCTTTATCTCCTAATTCAGACAACGCTTGTTCAAACTCTTTGAGTTTCTTAATGGCGTAATCTCTACGATAAGTGATTATATCACGACTTGTATAATTTGTATAGAACCGGTCTATAAGGTTTTGAATAAAAAACCTTTCAGGCTCTTCGCAATGATTCAATAGAATTACATAATTCGTGTTTCGTGGGTGGAAACATAGGAATCTATAATAATTCACTTTGCCGCAAGAACATTCAATCAGCTTATCATCTATCTTTAGCTTCCTAATGTCTTCAGTATTTAATATAGGTTTCATGATTTAATCCTCCATATTAGGTATTAAGTCTTTAATGTATGCCCATCTTACACAACCATATTTTAACACATAATAGGCATTCTGACGGACATATACATCCTTCCCAAATGCATCTTTTACAATTACAAGCAAATCTCCTTTATCTGTATCGGGTTTTTCGCTTGCATTATGCCACACGCTATTAATGCGCCATTCTGCACCGTGATAAAATCCTTTGTACAGAGGAATTCTGTCAATATCGCTTATCTCGTACTCTTTATTGGCAAATTCATCTGCCACTTTTTCAATATTTTCTCGTTTCATTCTTCAACTCCTTTCGGTTTGTTTATGGGTTTCCAGTGGGTTATCCTATATTCGTTGGCAATGTCCGTTATTCGTTCCAAATAGTCCTCTGCCCAACCAAAATTTCCCCAAGTAGATGTTAAGTAATCAGTGTACCATTCGCCATCATCTAAATTCTGATATTCCACACGAAGGATGCAATTTGTTCCTATTTCCGGCATAGCTTCCGTATCATCTTTACACTCGTGCCAGTTCTCAAACTCATTAAACCGTCTTGCGATCTCTTCACAAAGAATGTTTGAGCTTTCCACATCGCCTAAATGAATTTCGGCTATTTGGTAATTCATCCCGTCCTTTATGCAAAGTTCTGCATCCAATTCATCCGCACCAAATAAGCGTTTGCCTCGTGCTGGTAGGCAAATAAGTTTCAATGTATCAGTATCTAATTCGCCTTTGGCGTATGCCCAATTCAGTTTTATTTTTGTCATAACCCAAAAATATTTTTGTAAAACTCAAAATTTCTGTTTTCTACCTTTGCATCTTCCGGATAATAAGTAGCGCGATGATACCATTCTTGATAGCATTTCGGGCAAAACCATTGATTTAGCACAGCTATGTAATAGCCTGTAGATGCAGTTTCGTTGCAGTAGTCACAAATTCCTATTGCACCATATTGCCCTAATTCCTCTACAAGTTCTTTCCGACTTATTTGGATTACCTTGAATCCTTTTTTATTGTCTTTTATATTTGCCATACCATTCCTTTTTTATTCACAAAGCCCATAGTAGCTCATACAACTTGTTGCCACATCATCATCGAACAGAGAACCACCTGCACGTTTACTTTGTACATAACGAACAACATCGCTGATTAGAGGATATTCACCCTTATAATACTTAGATGAAATTTTATCAGGACCGAAAAAACTGCTGTTGAACTGTTGTTCGAGACCTGCAATGTAGCTTATTCTTTCTGGCTCTTGTACGCTGATATTGTAAATGTCTTGTTGTGAAGCCATCACGCAAGGAAAGCAACCAACACGTTTGTAGCCCATTCGGTAGAGCGGATTAGGCTGTATTCCATTTTCAAGTATATAGTCAATCACTTGTTGTGCCGACCAATCGAATACAGGACGCAATAGGTCATCAGCATATTTCTTTCGAAATGCCAATACATCTTTACGACGATAGGTGTGGTACTTGTCCTTACCATTCTTATCCTTACCGTATGGCTGCACATAATACTTGAAGTACGTACATTGTTTGGACATTTCGGCACGCTTGGCACTCTCGGCAGCACGTATTCCTTGTATAATCAGAACATCATCGTTTACTTCATCGAGTATGTAGTCAATCATCGGAATGGTTTTCAATTCAGATGTGCAGAATCTCCGTTGCGAGGATGGCCAGCGTGATTTCTTTTTTGTCAAATCTACCATGCCGTTAAACTTCTTTGACTTGACGGTAATGAGATTTAAGCCAAGTTGTTCCCGTACTTCTTCGATATATTTATAGGTCAATGGGTGTTCCCAACCTGTATCACAAAATACTGTAATAAAATCTTTGGTTAGGTTATTACGCACCCAAAGAAGTGATGCAAGACTATCTTTGCCACCACTGAATGAAACTATTACTTTCATCCTTTACCTCCTTTCTTCAATTTTGCAATAAGAGCATCAGCACCGCTAATGCTCCACTGGGCTAACGTTTCGCTACTTGCATCCACACACTGATTATGTGAATTGGCTGAAAAACCTTTCATTAGCTCTTTCGCAATCTCGTATCTGCGTTGTTCCCAGTCTATGGCTTTTTCAAATTCAAGTGCTGTTCCGGGTATTTTTCTACCGTCTTTTGTTATGAATGAACCGCATGAAACCAGCATAGTACCTGAAGGTTCAACATCTATGACCTCGCCGGTAGCCTTTACTTTAGCTTTAAGTTTTTCAGCAGCTCTCATTTGTCTCGTGTGTTCTGCTACACAAGTTTTACACCTGTTAGGATATGATTTGCTGAACTCTGAAATATGCTTTGTTTGCCCGCACTCTGTGCATTTTTTATAAATTGAATTGTCCATGGTTATTATTGATTATAAGTTTCTTGAATAGCTTGGAATATCTCATACATTACTTGTGGGACAATCGCATTGCCATATGCCTTTATCGATTCCTGCCGCCACTTTGAAAAGGCAATACCGTCCAATCTGGTGGAAATCCCATCATCTCGGCTACAAACAGGGGATTGAGTTGGGAAGTTTTTCCAGTCTGGGAAAAGCGATCCGCTAAACTGTTCGTGGCTGGATTTCTTCTTCTCTTTTCCAACGCTTCCAAAGTTGATGCACCCTTGTAATCGTTTGTTGTAGGAGTAGGGAGCATACCGCAAGCTGCCAAATCGTTCAATTCCATTGTCCATCCTTGCTCTATTTTCCGCTTCGTTCGACCGTCTTCCGGTTTTGAGCCATTCTTGTAGCTTCTCGCTGTTGGAGTTGGTAGCATCCCATTCATAGCCATTGCTGTCAAAGCTGTGCCCATTTGACTGTTCGGATTGTATTTCTTGCTGTACTTGTCCGCTTCCCGGGCATTGGGAGTAGGAAGCAACCGAACCATTCTCGCAAGTCCTACGCTTCCGTTCTGTCCGTTCTGATTGATTTTCCTCGGAGTCCCGTTTCTGGTCGTAACAAATTGGTCGTTCTTTCCAATTATCGCTCCGGTTGTTGCATCGCTCGCCATCGGAGTGGGAAGAAGCCCGAACGCAGCCCCTGACGAAAGGTTGTTGAGTTTCGTACCCGTTCTGTCTTTCGTTCTCGCAGCAGCTTTCATGGGGTGTTCCACCACTTCCACGGCACGTGGTGTCGGAAGCAGTCCTACCGGATAGAATGTTGTCTTCCCATTTTCGTTGCATACCTTTAACCCCTGCGTCTGCACGGTGGGCAATAAAGAAGACACGGTCTCTTCTGTGCGGCGCTCCGACGGCACAAGCCGGAATAACAACCGGTTGGACGAAATATCCTTCACGTTCAAGGTCGTTACACACTGTTTCGACGACGTATTCCTGCCGATGCAATATTCTTTTTCGGTCAACCTCTCCGAACAGAGATTCTTCACGTCCCAACGCAGTTTCACTGCCGGGTTGTACCATTGAGAGGATTCCAGCAACGTTTTCACCAACAACCCAATCGGGCTGAATCTCCCGTATCGCTCGTAGCATTTCCGGCCAGAGGTAGCGGTCATCTTCCGCTCCCTTTCGCTGTCCGGCGCAAGAAAAAGGCTGGCAGGGAAAACCTCCGGTGAGGACATTGATTTTTCCACGCCACTCTGTAAAATTTGTTTTCGTGATGTCTTCATAACTTTTGCTGTTTGGGAACCAATAATCAAGTATTTTTCTCCCGAACGGGTTTATTTCACAATGGAACATATTTTTCCAGCCCATTTCCTCGGCAGCTATTTCCGGACCACCGATGCCGCTGAACAAACTACCATGGGTAAACTTATTCTTTTCCATGATTACGGATTTTTTTGTTTTTGCTACTTTAGTTGGTTCATAGTACTTGCATTTGTCTGTTTCCGGATTGTATGCTGGCCATACCCATTGCAAACGTGTATCGGGTGGATCGGGCAAATAGCGTTTACAACTCTTGCGAATTGAGCAGGTAACGCCCGAACAATAACTATAATCTGTATTCATCGTCATAATGTTTTTAATTAGTTTACTGTTTTCTGAATGACTGCTCATTGCCGAAATTGATGATTAGCATCATTTCACGGAAACGGTCTGCAATTCGTTCGTCGTAATATTCTGCAATTTCTTTTGCCGTAAGATTGGATGAGACCAGCGTACAGAACTGCTCTTCATAGCGGAAAGACAGCATATCCATGGCGGCGGTTACGTAATCGCCATAGTGAATGCTTTCTTTCGGTTCGGAGCCGAGTTCGTCGATTGCGAGTATTTCGATTTGGCGCAGCCTTTTGTAGCGTGCCACATCGGAGGTGTTGTCGCGTGTGGGATTGTTATACGCTTTAGCCAGCAAGACGAGTTCTTTAGCCGATACCATCATGTAGCCGCGTATCGGATATGCATCCGCATTGCTGTTATACCCCTCATCAGAGCGCAAGTAGTTTATAAGGTTTTGCAGTGCACGCAGAATGGTGGTTTTCCCATTTCCGGCATCGCCGCAAAGGAACAATCCGAAAGTGGAGGCTTCCGATGTAATCCAATTGGAAATGTCCCAAAGGTGCTTTTTGTATTGTTCGGTGGCATTAAATTCCCTATGCCTATGAGCAACTTCCACCCGGCACGCTTCATATAGCATAGCGTAAACTTGCTTGGCGGTATATGGCAATCTAAAACGAGTTACCATATGTTTTCTCTTCATCAGATTTGAGAAGATTACCTCTGCGTTGATTTCTGCTTTCGGGTCTAACTTTATCATCTTTTCTTTTATTTTTATCATTTACAATTCTCAACCATGCGTTGAAGTGCTGTTTGGCATCCTGTAAGGAAGAATGCCGGTCTTTCCCGTCTGCCAGGCATTGCACCCGGAAGTCGTCAAGACTGCTGCGCAAAGAGGAAATATTAGTTGCATGAAGCACTTGTAATTGGTCAAGCCAACACTCGTCTTTTTTCAGTTCGGCAATTTCTTCATCGATAGTCATGGAGTAAGGCTCGTATTGCAGTTCGTTTTGCACTGTTGTACTACCTTGTATCGTTTGTGGATTGTCATTCTTTCGTGGCATTTTTTCAGTTTGTTTGGGCTTTCTTTTCTCGATTAGGTTATAATCCCCAATATAGCAAACACGACGGCACTGTACGCATATACGACTATACCTTTCCTGAATACCTTTAGAAGTCAATACTTTTTCAGCGTCAAACAATTCTTTTGAAAACAACCCCAGTGTCAGGCAGGTTTTGATTACTTCTGATATATATGCCTCCTCAAATCCCGTAAGCTCCGAGCAAATGAAAGGCAACTCTTTATCCCACTTCATATAATACCCACTCTTGTAGATATTGCAGAGCAGCAGAGCATATACCGTTATAGCTTTTCCACCTTGATACTTGATTAGTTTTCTTATTTTAAGGTCGTTAAATATATCTATATCCAGAGGGAAATAGTCAAGACCTTTTTTTAAAGTTCGTGCCATATCTGACTTTTTTAAAATTCATTTCTCAAATAATCATCCACTTTACGAATGAAATCATCCAGCGAAAAGCACAGAACATATTTGTATTCTCCGTTTTCACATATTATCTTTTGCCATTCTTTTTGTGATGGAGATTGATAGCCGCCTTTCTTTTTCATTTCAATGAGCAGCGCACCATAATCACGATTGCTTTTCAACAGAATCAAATCGGATACACCGGCTGTTACGCCCTCAGCTTTCAATTTGCCACCTGTAACAGTATCACGTCTTCCTCCGTTCGGCACAGCAAACAACCGGCCTTTTAACTTCGGATATTTCAAATTGAACCACTTTACGCAAGAGCATTGTATGCGATGTTCCTCATCGTCATATTTTTGCTTCTTTTTTCGTTTCCTTTCCATTTGAAGCATTTCCTCAAGTGTCATTGTCGCTTTGCTTTTCGGGTGTAACAATGGTGTCTTTTCCAGTCTTGTCTACTACAACTTTTTTCCCACCAACGGTTATCGTTGTCCTGCAACCTTCGGGGAGAGATTGTATGAAATTTCGTACAACAGGCGAATTGGCATTTTCACTGATGGTATCCGTAATGGACTCATCTGCGGCATATGGATAGACGTCCATAATGGCAGTTTCCGCTACCGATGCAATTTGGTAGTCGGCCATTGTGCCTTTCATACCCTCATCCAGTTTATTTACTGCATCACGCAAGTCGGCTGCTTGTACCAGTACGTTGGTAGCTGTCTTTTTTTCTGCTCCACTTTTTTCATCTAAGGTAATGAAATATAGCTTGCACTTGAACCAGCGGTCAGCACTGTCTTCCTCACAGGGAAAGAGCTCGCTATAGTTGGCACGTTTAATGTCGGAAACTGTAAACTCACCGGAAATAAAGGGTGTCATTTCTTCAATGATGCGTGCTTCCGCTTCCGTGAAGCTGAGCGCGTCAACCAGATAGGGTTCTGTTACTTTCTTGTTCATTCCGTTATCCATTGTCTTTTCATAACGGATTTTACATTCAAACCACGTGTGCATCATGAGTTCATTTTTTCTTTGAGTTGTTTACTGACTACAAGTTTTACTGTTCGTCTTGCCGGAATGATTACCGTTGTTCTCTTGTAGATATTACGGGCTTTCCTTTCTTTTGTGATATAAGTCTTGATAGTGCCAAAACCACGTATATAGACATTTTCACCTTTACAAAGTGCTTTCTCAATAGCATCAAAAGCACAGTCGACAGCTTTGATAGCCTGTGAACGGCTGATGCTTGTATTGCTTATAAGGTAATCGGCTATATCTGCTTTTCTCATAATTGTATTTTTAATATGGGTGACTATTTAATGTTAATGAAAGACCGGGTGTAGCGGCTGTTATTTCTATCTCTGGATATAATCTTTCTATTCCATGGATAAACTCCGTAGCATTGCTGTTATTGTCGGACAGATGCAGGAGTAGAATGTTGCATACTTGAGACAGGTCATTGGCTTGCAATGTGAGGAGACAGTTATCATAGGACATGTGCGACTTAATGGTGCGTTCGTAGCGTTTCTTGTCAATGCGCCCGGCAGTGAAATTTGCATCAAGAATTTCCTTGCTATAATTGCACTCCAACATTACATTGTTAAGACCGGGAAATTTGTATTTTAGGAAATAGGTGTCTGTGGCAAACAGCACTGTTCCGCACTCTTCATGACGGATGAGGTATCCGTAAGGTTCCGCAGCATCATGTTGTACAGGGAACGGTATCACTCTAAATCCATTTATCACAACTTGTTCGAATGGCAACACCCCTTTTGCCCAATAGCTGGAAGAGAAACCAAGCGCATGTTTTGTGCCTTGACTCATATAGCAAGGTATGCAGGCGTTTATAAAATCGCCCACACATTTGGCATGGTCGCCATGCTCATGGCTGACGATACAACCAACAATGCTGTTTAGATTGAAGTCAAGAACTTTTTTTACTTTGTTGAACTTAACTCCGGCTTCCACTGCAAGTACCTCACCAGTCTTTTCAGACTGGAAGAGGTAACAGTTGCCTGATGATGAAGAACCTAACACATGAAGTTTCATTTCAAATAGGATTAATAGCCCGGTCCATCATCCTCGGTTGAGGCTTGGTTTTCGGTACTTGTTTCACCTTGGGGCTCTTTAATTTCTCCTGTTTCAGGGTCAACACCTGCCGGAACTTCGTTGGAAACCGGAGCTACTGCATCGTCAAAACTGATAGTGCCTTTGTTGGCTTGCGTGGAAATTTCTTTCGCAACCTGTTCTGTAACATCGACATAATCGGCGTCCTCTACATTTTCTTCAACGGTACGCATACCCATTGACAGTTCCGGTGAGTATGTAGAGCACCAGAACGAGGCGGCACGGTAACGTAACATCTGTTCGGGCATAGTACGCCACTTGCTGCCGTTTTTGCTATACCAACCCTCATCAATCGCCATTTGTATGGTAACGGCTGTACCACGTAAGGCAAGTGGTGATTTTGATGTAACCGGTTTTCCGTTCTCATCATGCGTAACACCTTTAGGAGTAGTCCATGCCACACACTTGACATTTGCCACACCGTTATTGCAAACTCCATTTGATGTCAATTCAAACTTCAGTGGTTCAAAGCGTCCACAAGTATTGATAGTGGCAATTAGGAACTTGGACGACCAAGATGGGCGACCATATACAATGTACAAGTTCTGCATTACCATAAGAGGGGATGCGCCAATGCGTGTGGCCACATCGAATGCGATTACGCAGTTGGCTACTGCTTCGGCTTCAGAGACCGTTTTTTTAGGTCCTTCTCCGGTCTTACCGCCAACAACACCGCCAATGCGGTAACTTTCGGGTACAAGACTGGAATTGGCAAACATGGTGGAGAAACGGTTGAGCGTTTCAATGGTTGTCGGGTCAAAGAAGTTGATGCCAACAGGAACGTTACTTTGATGTGTAACCGGTGTGATTTGTCTTTCGTTCATAATTCTAATAATTAAAGATTTAACTATTTATTTTACTGTTAGTTGACTGTCTGTTGTAACCTGCAAGAATATCATTTGTGCGTTGGAAGCAATGAATGTATTCACGCTTTCGGCACGGTCAATGAACATTGGAGCATAGACTTCGTAATGCCTTGCCAATGTGTTGGTGATGTCAATACCTGCGTTCACTTGCTTTGCTGTATTGCACGTACCATAGGACACACCATCAATTATAGGGATACATACTTCGTATTCGTTTCCGTCAAGAGTGGTATCGAAAAGTTTCCAGTGTACCATGCCAAACAGCGAGTTCAAACGGCTCTCACAATCATCAATGCGAGCTTTGGCAAACTTAGCAGCTATATATTCACGTTTCTCTATGTCGGCTATCTTCTGTGCGAGTTCACGACCTTCCTTTTCAAGACGCTCTATTTCTTTATCATAGTTGGCGATAATGGTACGGTTGTTTAGTTGGATTTCCAAGTTCTTAATAGCAGATTTCACCAACTCGGCACGTTCGGACAGTTCGGTATCTGTCTGAGTATATGTGATATTTGCTATTTCTTTTTCTATCTCATCCAAACGTTTTAGGTTTGCTGCATACGCAGGCAGCTCGTTTTCGTTGATGGCGGACGGTGCTGCTTTCGGGGTGGATTTCAGACGATCATACAGCCCTGCAATACATTCGTCAATGGCAGTAATCTTTTTGGAATGCTCTACAAGTTCTTCATTACGCCTGTTTAATTCCTCTCGGTATGATTCGACTTGTGTCGACAGGGATTTTCCACGTGATTGATTCTCTTTGAGCCTGTTTTGTTTATATTCTTCAAACTTTTGGAGAGCGTCTTGTATCATATTGTCGGGTAAAGGCTGGCCGCAATGAGGACAGATATTATCACCGGTGTACTGTGTGGCACGAATGGATGCCCATTCGGAACGTAATTCTTCAAGTCTGCTTGTTGTTCTAGTTATTTCTTCGTTCAAATACTTGATGCGTTCTTTTGCACGGGTAATGTCTATATTGCAATCCGATCGTTCGGAATGAATATTCTTCAACTCTTTCTCGATTTCATTACGTGTTTCGTTCTGCTTATCGGCTTCCTCCTGACGACTTCTCCTTTCTGCGGCAAGAATATCCTTCTGTTGCTGTTCGATTTGCCGTTTTTCACGGTTCAGCGCAGCTTTTTTATCGATGGCAGATTGCTTGCGAGCATCTTCAGAATGCAGAAGTTCGTTTATTTCTTCCAGCTCTTTCTTTTTGTCGGTGAGCATTTCTTCCAATGAGTTCCAATCCTCGGCTTCTGGTTTCATCTTGTCCGTTTGGTCGATACGTGGCTTGATTTCATCCGCTTGCATTTTTAGACGTTTTTTCTCTGCGGCAATCTGCCGACGATAATCCGCCAATGATTTGCCACTCAACATGTCTACGAGAGCGGTAAATTCTGCATTTCCCTGCGCCAATTCGTTGTCTGTTTTGGCTCCGGCAATGGACATTAACACTTCACGTTGAACATCTTGTTTTAACGATAGGAAATACTCGGTATTGGTTAGCATCTTGAAAAGGTTCTCATCAATGATTTCGGCATTTATCCGTTCCTTATACTCATTGACACGAACAGGTACGCCGTCCCATGTGCATTCGGTGACATTCCCCTTGAACACTTCCTCTACTTGTCCACGAGGTTTGACCCATTGCTCCTTATACTCTCGTTTGATGGTAATTTCCGTTCCATCAACGACTAATGTTCCCTCTACGGAGCATTCACAATGCTGTAGGGGATTGCCCTTTTCGTCTGTGGTGCGCAAGTTGAAGTCTTTACGGTCTTTGCTGTCCTTGCCGAAAAGCAGCCAACAGAACGCATCCATGTGCCTGGACTTGCCGAGACCGTTACGACCACAGATACGTGTAACAGTGCCATCTGTATGGAACTGTGTTGTCCTTTCTTTTTCTCCACGCCAGTTGCGAAGCGTGATTGATTTTAGCTGAATTGCTTTCATCTACTTTGATTTTTAATAGTGAAAAAATAGTGGGAGGAACAGGATTTGAACCTGTGTCCTGCTGCATCTTGGCCATTTGGGTACGTACCGCCGCTCTATCCGCTGAGCTATCCTCCCTTATCATTTGAAATAGTCTTGTTGTAACCTTTGTAGTGTACGCAGTTCGATTGTGCGGTATTCAACTTTGCCCGGACGCTTGCAGGGGGTTATTTTACCCTGCTTGCGCCATCTATCCACATTGCCACGCCCAAACATAGCGTATGCTTTTCGCTGGCTGACCATTTCGGGGTCATTGTGTGTATCGGCAAGCATACGGACTACAGAGGACGCTACATCGCGGACGAAAGTGTCATAAGTAACGGATTTATCGGGAAAATCAATAGTGAGCATAGGATTACGGATTAAAGTGAATACTCTGCACGATAATTTTCATCGGTTTTAATGAAATATGTAAGCACTTTTATTAGGGAACGTTTAGAACCGGGCTTGGCAATAGAGTCAACCAGACTTTCTCTCTTTTGCTTGTCTGTAGCAATAAAGATGTAGCCCACGTGTCTTGCTTCCGGTTTAAGAGGCTTGATTTGAGAATTTAATTTTTTGAAATTGATAGACATGATATTGTAAGTTAAGAGGTTATTTGTTTTCATTTTGAAACTCCATCCATGATATACGTACCAGTTTCCATGTAAGAAAGATGAATACAGCTGATACAAGATAGCCAATGAACGATGCGATGTTTCCAAGTATGATATGTGCCACAATGCTGACAACCACCGCAAAAAGCATGATGCAGGATAGTATCAGTTGTGAAATATTTACAAATTTGTTCATGATGATTACAAATTACGATATTCTGATTACTGTTATGATACGCTTTTCTCGGTCCGTTTCTGTCTGGTACTTACGATTCAGGATAAGTCCGAGATCGGAAGCCTGAGCACGGACGCTCTTAGTCTTTTCAATGGGGAAAGTAACCGCTTTACCTACTTCCAAATCCGTTAAAGTTGGACGTACTTTTACTTGATTTTCTGCCATTTTAAATTGTTTTTAATTGTTATTGTTTTTGTTCCCGCCCCAGTAAGTTCAACCGGGCTGACGGAAGGCATATCTTCACGGGATTTTCTTAACTTTGTGGTGCCAAATCAAAAAATTAAGAACTATGAGTGATTTTATTAAAATTGAGTTAGCTGATGCCAAAGACCCTAACGGAGTGATGTATATCAATGCAGAACAAATAAGTTGGGTTTCCAAGTTGGGTGAAAAAGCCAAACTAAGATTGAGCTGCGGTGACATTCTGGAATTGAAATCTCCCGGCTATGCTGAACTTTCTGCTTTGTTGGGATTGCCGTCAGACTCAAAGAAAGAGTAGTTGTCCACAAACTCCTCAACGTCTTTTGCGAGTTTCAAAAGCCTCTGAATCTCGGCAGGATTATCATCATGGGTAATCCTGTCTGATGGATTGTTCTCGTCTGTTCTCAAGAAGGGATAGGAATAGTAACAATAGCCTCCTTTGGCTTCGTTCCATGTTTTTTTGATTTTTATTATGAGTTCCATATTATTGCTACTTCTTGGCTGATTTTCAGTTGTTATTTTTGTTTTTTATGGGTTATTGTTTAACTTTATAGTGCAAAGATATACAATCTGCGGATATAAGCCAAACATTTCGCGGATAATTTGTAATTAAATTGTAGATAAATAGATTTGTATATGCTGAAATCCGAAATGTTAGAATGCCTAATCAACTATTATTCAGATGGTAATAAGGCTAAATTTTCCGCACACATAGGGGTTAAACCTCAAACTGTTAGTGCTTGGATTGCCCGTAATACTTTTGATGCAGAAGTATTATATGCAAAATGTAGTGATATATCCGCAGATTGGTTACTTAATAATGGCGTTGGGGATATGTTGAAATCAGTGAATAATACAGCAACAGCCAATGGAAACAGTTCCATTGCTGCCATAAATAGTAATGTTACAATGGAAAGCAATGAGGTGTTGAAAGAACGCCTAAAGTTGATGGAGGAATTACTTGCAGAAAAAGAGAGGCTGATTAAGGTTTACGAAAAGATGATGGAGGGCAAGTGATGACAGTTGCCCTCGTTGTAACGTTCCTTATTATCGTTATAACTGCCCATTGCGTAGTTGAAGCGGTAGAGGAAGGTTGGAAACTATCTCTTTCTAAGTTGTCCAAAAGAATATGCGAAGTTATTGCAAGCATACTAATGCTTGGACTTGTATTCGCATTAGGTAAATGTAGTTGCACCTTTAATGAAGAATATTCTCCAAATGGAGAAAGCACAATGGAACATTATGAACCAAGATAAAAGATATGTTCAACTGAAACGAGCCGCATTTGAAGCCATCTACAAAGATGGTTGTGATAATTGTGGAGATTGGATAGATACATTGGTAAACTGTTATTCCGAAGAAGTGGTGGACGCTCTTGGGAATAATCCCAATGAGGTTTATGCAGAATTGGAAGATATATGGGAAACCATGGATTATGAAGACCCTCGAACCGGTATTTGCCTAACTTATCAGAATTGGGCAGAATATTTCACAGGGGAGTTTGCCCATACAATCTACAATGAATTGATTAAATCAAAGCAGGTGAACGAACGTAAATAATCCGTTTTAAAGCGTTCGAATCACGTGGATTATAAAATAATAGCCGGATGTAAAGCAATGGACAGATTGGATGAGTTTATATTTCGAAAGAAAGGTAAGGATTTGCTTATGCAATACGACCCTGACAATTATTCTGTTTTAGAGTTGCGTCTTGTGTACAAGCATTGCGAGGTACTCTATTCGGAATACATGATGTGGAGAAAGAAAGGATTTTGCAAAGAAGCCGCAAAAAACGATTGTATCCACTATTGGGAGAATAGGGAGGAGTTTTTCAAAGGGAAAATGCCGGAAGAGGAATATGAACGTTTGAAGAACGAACTTTCATTCATCCGTCTTGAGCTTGGCATCTAACCGTTTTTCAAATTCAGGCAGCAGCACTTTTAGGAAATAGTGGTCGGGTACAAGGATATTCATGGACTTGTCACGCTTCCAAGCAACAAGGTGCGATATGGTACTCAATATCATGTCCATTTCTTCATTCTCTTCTGTTTCTTTGAGTTCTGCTGCAAAGAGATTGAAAACTTCTATGTAAACGCTTTTTCTCATACGGGCAAAGGTAACAACAATCCGAAAGGATGGAAGTATATCTTTTTATCGAATGAAAAAACGTAAATAAGACGTTCTAAATAATTTTTATCTCTTGGATGATTAAAAGTATTGTTTTTCATGTTCGCGTTGATTGTAGCTTATCTATTCGCCTTAAATGGGCGATATATCAAGAAGTTCTTTGATAAATGGACGAAAACAATACTATACATAGGCATATACGAAAAAATTAAATAAACCAATGTTGTTTAGAACTATTATATAACTCATTGAAAAGTACCTTATTTTAGCGGCGGCGCAAGCAGCGGTAGAAGAAGCTTAAAAAATAGCTAAATATTAAAAAGGTCAGGCGGTTAACCTTTATCACAAGGTATTATCGCCTGACCTTTTTTTAGTATGTTTGTTATGTAGAACGATATACTTCCCAAAGTCTTTCAGAAAGTCCTAAGTCTTTTTGAGAGAGATGAAAATCCTCATCAACTATTCGTCACACAATGTATCAGAATTTCCGCCACGACGCGGACTGGAGATAATATCAGCACTTTCTTTGCCATAATTCGTATTTTAAGAGTTATTTTTGTTTCTTTTCCAACGGCAAAGATAAACTATCCGCCAATAATTTCTGTAGATAATTTACAGATAAAATAACCTCGATTACGGATTCTTCTTTCCTCTTATCTAAAATTCGTAAATCCCTCTTGCAAATAGGGAAATTCCCTATATAAATAGTAATATTCTCTTTATAGTATCATTTTCCCCACCTATTTTTGCAGTATAAGAAAAAAACAGTAAACTAAAATCAAATGGATTATGAAAACAAAGATAAGAGAATGCTTCGGTCTATTGGTATTTGTCCTAACCATGCTTAGTTTGACTTCATGCGAAGTAGAAATAGATAGTTGGTATGATAATGATGATTATAGTGAGGTATATTATAGAAAGACACATGAACTGTGCAGCCGTACATGGCAGGAAAGTTGGGAGCAAGATGGAAAATATTACACCCAGCGATTGGACTTTTATGAAAATCGGACCGGAAAAGACTATATACGAGTGGAGTATCGAGATGGCTGCGTAACTGAAGACATATATTACTTTGATTGGAATTGGGATAACAATACACAAACATGTATCCGTATGAAATACGGACCGGATGACGTCTCTTATTTTGAACGCATCTGGATGAGCGACAATACACTAAGTGGTTTGCTTGACGGTACAGAAGTTTATTTTAAAGGAAGGTATTAGGAAAAAAGAACGAGGTGGCTGTCAAAAGGCAGTCACCTCGTTTCCATATCAGTACTTTCTTTGATAATGTAGATAAAGTTATTCGTTCTTCAGACTGAGAATGGGGTTTTCGTTGGCTATCCGCCATGACTTGATAATCACACAGCCCACGATGAACGCCAATACAACGATGAATACACCTGTATAAAACAGCCAATCGGTAGTCATTACATCCCGAAACTGCGACTTCCATACCATTCCTGTATAGTGCGAAAGAACAACGCCTATCAATATGGCCGGTACAGCGATACGGATGACATCTGTTGACAACATCAGCAAAATGCCTTTCACTTCCGCCCCATTAATCTTGCGGATGGCAATTTCCTTACTCCGACGCCGTATCTCATCATTAATATAACCTACCAATCCCATCAGTGTGATGGCTAAGATAGCAATGGTTGCCAAAATGATAGAATCCCGAAAAACGCGTTCTGAATGGAAAGAACGTTCCATCTGTTTTGCATAAGAGGTAAACTGTACATTATCTTGCGGATAAAGTTTCTTCATTTCTTCGTTCAAGCGTTTGAGGTTATCATCAAACGGTTCTTTCAGCCTCACATGCATTACATTGCCACGTCCGCTGCTCCAACGAATCTCGACCGGCTCCATTTGCGCCGCATCAATAAATCTGAACCCATCCAATATACCTGTCACCGTACCATGTTCGGGTACATACTCACCTACTCCGTTATTGTCCCACTTCATGGCACGCACAAATTCTTCGTTGACCAGTATTTCCCCTTCGGCTGTCGGTGCTTTTCCCGTTTTCAACCTCATCCCTATAAAATTAAAGAACTCCCTGTCAAAGAAAGTCAGGCGCGGAGAAAAAATCATATTGCCACTATTGTCATTCACCGGATAAGGAGACGGAAATCCCAACATTCCGGCTTCTGCCGTAGCAGCCCCTTCCACGTATGGCAGGTTATGAAGCAAACTGAGTGTGTTGTCCACATGCTCATACGAATCATAAACAGACGCCAACCGTTCCATATTGTAGCCTAAATCTTTTGACATCGTATAATGATATTGAGAAAAGACTACACACGTCATCCCGACTAAGAATGCCGTACCTGCAAATTGCACAAAAAGTAACGGATACTTCCAGCGTTTCTTGTTTTCAGTGTATTGGCGGAAAACCTGGGTAACAGGAATTGAAGAAAAGAACCGTCCCGGCATGATACCTCCTATGAAGAACAGAAACAGCACCACCAAAGCAGGAGCCCAAATGTTTTGCAAGCTAAACAGTTCTCCGACAGGTGTCTGAATCAGTTCTTCTATTTTTTCATTGAAATTGAGAATGATAAAAGCAATCAAAGCTAAAGATATACATACGATTATGGCTGTTTCCCACAAAAACATTCCGAATATGCCTCCTGTACCTGCCCCATTGCATTTGTGTACGCCAATGGCTTTGGCACGGTAAGCCAGCGAAGAGAGAGAAATAAGCACGTAATTCAATGTCGCGGTGAACAGTAATGCTATTGCAAGTATACCCATAATATAAAGCATTTTCACTGTATTCCAATTGTCGAGATGCAGTCTGCGCAATGGAGAAACCATTACCTCAATACCTTTTACTCCAAACTTTCCATAGTGGTCCATGGGCATATATTGGCTCATGATGATAGACGTTATACCTTTATTGATAATTTCCGCATCTGCTTTTGAATGCTTCAGGCGGACAAAAGCCTGATAATTGCCACCGGTGTTCCATCCCAATCCGCCTTTGTAATATTTCGTGCGATTGGCAATAGAGATAACGGCTTTCGGGCGATATAATGTGGTATTCAGAGGGATATCGGCATAAATACCTTTGACTATAAAAGGCTGATAATCTCCACCAATATTGTATAACAATGTTTTTCCTACCGCACCATCACTTCCGAAAACCTCTTTGGCAAAGGATTCGGACAAGAATATCATATCCGGGTTAGCTAAATCAAGCGCATTGCCTTTGTATAAAGGAAGCCCCATTGTTTGAAAAAAAGCAGAATCGACCATAAGAACAGTTTCCCTATAAGCTTTATTTCCATGAGACATCTTCCCATAAGCCTCTGTTACTGTCGTAAAACTTTCCACTTGAGCGGAAAAGTGCCGGGCAATCGCAGCAGCAGTAGGATAAATGTTATTGCCATGAAGCGGCTTTCCACCATCCCACCCTGTTTTTACCACATACAGCTGTTCGTTGTCCCGGTAAAAATTATCATAGCTCAATTCGTATGCTACTTTAGCAATCAAAATAACGGAGACAAGCAAACCTAAAGTAATGGATACCACTTTGACTATATTTGAACCTTTTCCACGAATGACATTTTGGATAGCATATTTCAATTGTTTCATTGCATTATGGTGTTTTATTTATGACTACTCAATACTAATTACTAATTTATTCTGATTTGATACTCTTTACCGGATTTTCATTAGCAATGCGCCACGCTCTGATTACCACACAGGTCACGACAAGCAACATTACGAACAAAGCAACTCCAATAAAATATAAAACATTCAAATTTATCTGTTCCGGAAATTGTTCAAGCCATACTCGTCCGGTAGAATAAGCTATTAAAGTTCCTATACATACAGAAGGTATCGATACATTCAATATGTCACGAATCAACAAGCGAAGAATACCGGTAGCTTCCGCACCATTCACTTTGCGAATGGCAATTTCTTTGGAACGGCGTTGAGTTTCGTCATTCACATAACCTATCACACCCATAATAACAATAAGAAGAATGAATCCCGAAGTAATCCACACAGAATTACGGAAACGATAGACATCTTTATAAACCGTATCCAACATATTGCTTACCAATTGAAACTGCAAGGAAACATTCGGATAGGTCTTGGCTACAAATTCATCCAGTTTTTTCTTATTCTCCACATACGGTTGTTTCAGGCGGACGTTGAAGGTGTTGCTCGCATCTTTGACACAAAGTAAGGCAATAGGCGACTGTTCATGAAGAAAGGTAAAGTTACGCACATCACGAAACACACCGACAATGGTTCCTGCTTTAGAAAAATTATTCAATCTCTTTCCAACGGCTCCATCCGACCATTTCATCAAACGCACCACTTCCTCATTAACCAGCAAGTCTCCCGGATTCTTCATCGGACTTCCTTCTATTATCTTTATTCCCATTACATCCGTATAATCGGAAGTACACGAATTCCAATTCAAGTTTCCAATACGTTCTCCACTGTTACTAACTAGCGGACGTGTCCAATACTCACCGATTACATTGCAAGTAGAGCGTGCAACACTTTCCACCATAGGCTGACGACGGATATTGTCGGCTATGTTTTCAGCTTCTTCCGGTTGAAGAGAGACATTAGCCGCAACCAGTCCCGGAACTTTTATTCCCATATCGCGGTTCATCAAATGATTATATTGCAACAAGGTTACCAATAATAAACCTAATACAAAAGAGACTCCTGTAAACTGTACAAATAGCAAAGAACGTTTCCAGCCTTTTTGGGCATTCGTATATCGTCGGAACACCTGTGTGACGGGAATGCGTGCAAACAATCTTCCCGGCAATACTCCTGTCAGCACAAACAAGACAAGAATGGTTAATGCAGGTACCCATAAAGTTTCCCATGTAAAAAGGGCAGGCAAAGTAACTGACAGCAAATCTTCTATAACCTCTTGTGCATTGATTATTATGAATAAACTGATGACAACGGATAGAAGAACAATGATACCTGTCTCCATCATGAACATCCCGAAAACATTACCGGTACTTGCTCCGCTACACTTATGTACACCAACCATTTTAGCTCGACGACTCATGGCAGCAATAGCAATCAGCATATAGTTCATGATAGCAACAAAGAAAATAGCAAACCCCAAGAAGCCGTATATAACAAGACGTTTGACTGTATCCAAACTTTCCAAATGGTAGTTAACCAGCGGAATAGCACTATACTCACAGATAAAATTATAAAAGCCGGTTGATGTATATTTCTCTATCACACTCTGAATCCTTTTATTCACAACTTCAATATCGGAAGCATTGCGCAAACGCAATAATGAAAGAAATACATCATTACCTTTCCATCCGTAACCTGCTATATAACCGTCTTTGTTATGGATAGAGATTACCAAATCACAATAAAAGATAGTGTTTTTCGGAATTTCCTTGTATACTCCCCGTATTGTCACTTCGATTTGCTTATCCAATGTAAGTGTTTTCCCTATCGGGTCTTCATCGCCAAAGCATTTACGTGCAAAACGTTCGGACACATAACCCGAACCGGGTACAGCCATATCTTTCACATTACCTTTCAGCATCGGAATGCCCAAAGTCTGGAAAAAGCAAGTGTCTGCCAATAAGTATTTGACGTTATTCAGCAGTTTGTCTTCTTTATATAGATTCCAGGCATTATCGGGATAAATGCAAGTGGCACTTTCGATTTGTTCGGGTAGATTTTCAGCCAGCGCTGCTGCTACAGGAGCAAATAATGTATAATCATAATTATCTCCATCATCCCCCACTATTTTTCCCGATTTAGAATCAATAAACAGTTCACGAGCTAAAGCCAGACGTTCTGCATCGGGATAACACTTCTCATAGCTTAATTCAAAAGCGATTTGCGAGAATAACAATATGCCGATAGTCAGTCCGAGTGAAAGAGAGATGAGCTTCGTCACATTACTTCCACGCCCGTGAAGAATCGTCTGGATTGCATAATATAATTGTTTCATCTGTGTTGTCTTGGGCTGTTACTCTTTGACGTTTGCTACAATGCTACCATCAAACAAATGGATAATTCGATGCGCAAAACTTGCATCGTGTTGTGAGTGAGTCACCATAACAATGCTGGTACCCTCTTTATTCAGTTCTGTCAATAAATTCATAACTTCGCTTCCGTTCTTTGAGTCCAAATTACCGGTAGGTTCGTCCGCCAAAATCAGTTTCGGATTAGTTATCACGGCACGTGCAATGGCAACACGCTGTTGCTGACCTCCCGATAACTGTTGAGGGAAATGCTTGGCACGATGACTGAGATTCATACGTTTCAATATTTCGAGGACACGCTCTTTGCGTTCACTCGCCTTAATACCCAAGTAAGTCAAAGGTAGCTCCACATTTTCAAACACATTCAGCTCATCTATCAGATTGAAGCTCTGAAAGACAAAACCTATTACTCCTTTGCGGAGTTGTGTACGCTCCTTCTCTTTCAATCCTGCCACTTCCTTATCTATCAACTTGTAACTTCCTTCGGTTGGGTTATCCAGTAATCCCAAAATATTCAGCAGAGTAGATTTGCCGCAACCGGAAGGTCCCATGATAGCAACAAATTCTCCTTCTTTGACTTCCATACTTACGTGGTTCAATGCTATGGTCTCCACTTCTGAAGTGCGAAACACTTTACTCAAATTCTCAATCTGTATCATATTCGTTTTTATTGTTTAATTATTCACTTTTAATACTGTTCACCGGATTATCATTTGCTATTCTCCATGTCTTTATCACCACACAACCAATGATAAAAAGTAAAGAGACAAAAGCTATCAGGATATAATAGTATATCGGAAATTCAGCCGTTTCAGAAAACTGGTCCGTCCACAAAGCTCCCAAATACCAGGCCCCCAATGTTCCGATACACACCGCAGGCATTGAAGTCCAAAATATATCTTTCGAAAGCAAAAGCAAAATAGAAGACGCCTCTGCCCCATTTACCTTACGAATGGCTATTTCCTTACTGCGACGTTGCATCTCATCATTAATATAACCAATCAATCCCATCAAGGTAACAAAAAGGATGGTTATGGTGGCCATTAGCGCAACACTTCGAAAATCGACCACAGTGCTGATTTGTAGTTCTGTTGCCCGTGTTTCAGACACAAAATTCAAATCTCCATCCGGCCAAATATTCTTCACATCTTCATTGAGTTTCTTTAAGTTCTCATCAAACGGCTCTTTCAGCTTTACTTGAATACAGCCACTAAAATCAGAACGATATTGGAATACAACCGGTTCCTCCGGCACGAAAATAGGATTAGATGAACGAAAATCTTCCGTCACTCCCACAATAGTACCCAATATTTCATCATTGTTACGAACCTGGCGACCGATAGGATTCTCTTTCCAATGCATAACTTCCAGGAACTTCCGGTTAACCACAACTTCATCCTGTTGCTTCAGGTTACGTCCTTCTTTCAGTTTTATTCCTACAAACGGAAGATAGTCTTTGTCAATTGTATTGCCTCGCATACTATATTGCTTTCCACTTTCCGTAGTAACCAGACAACCACTCATTCCTTCATATAGAGGCAGACTGCTACTTGCAACAGCTTCTACATAAGGCAAATTTTGAAAAGTAGAGCGTGCGTTTTCAGGATTACTGAAATAGTAATAGGTAAAAGCCATGCGTTCTGTGGTGAAACCTCGGTCTATATTAGTCATGTGATTGGATTGCACCAATACAAGCGCCAACAATGCAAAGATGAATGCCGTACCGGTAAATTGGATGAAAAGTAACGGACGCTTCCAGCTTTTCTTGCCTTCCGTATATCTGCGAAAGACCTGCGTAACCGGTATTCTTGAAAATTGTAATCCCGGCAATACACCACCTACTATGAAGATAAATAAAACGGCACAAACCGGTGCCCATAGATTCTCATAAGTAAACATGGCCTCCAGACTGGCATCTGCCATTCTTTCAAGCGGTTCTTGGAAATTAAGCATAAGGAAAGCCATCAATAGGACAGAGAGGAAAATAAGAATCCCTGTTTCCCACAGAAACATTTTCATGATTCCCCAATCTGACGCTCCATTACACTTGTGCACACCAATGATTTTGGCACGGCGACTCAGTGAAGAAATGGAAATTAGCACATAGTTCAATGTAACAGTAAACAATAGAATACCTGCTAAGATAAGCAATACCCAAATAATGCCCATACCATCATAATTTCTGGCCAGTCTTAAATCAGAAAAGGGAATCAGACGAAGCGACCAAGTATAATTCTTATCCTTATCTTCCTGCGGAATATATTTTTCCAGCATTTGGTCTATACGATTATTTATCGTTTCCATGTCGGAAGGATGGCGTAAGCGAATATAAGCAAAATAACTGTCACCTCCATTCCACCCCCAATAGTCCCAGCCATATTTTCGTGTGGTAGCCATAGATATGATAACCCTCAAATCATAAAATGTAGAATTCTCAGGATAGTCTTCATAAACACCTTTTATGGTCATCGGCATGCTTTTATTCAAATTCACAACCTTGCCGACAGGATCAGTCCCGGCAAACATTTCTTGTGCCAAGCTCCGGCTGATAAACAGTATATCGGGATTATTCATTTCCGAAGCCTGCCCTTGCAATATCTTTGTTCTCATTGTCTTAAAGAAACAACTGTCGGCTATCAATACACCCGGACTGAAACGAACGTCATCTTTATAAAGAGAAGTTCCTCCCCACCAGAAATGCGTTGTTGTGGCACTTTCCACTTCTTTGGGAAAACTTTCGGCTATGGCACCGGCCATAGGGCCCATTGTCATAAAGCCGGTGTTCTTCTCTCCGTTATGATTCCATTCAATCTGCACTGCAGCCAGACATTCGGAATCCTCATAGCAAGTATCATAATTAAACTCGAAGGCTTCGCGCGCGAATATCAAGATACTGACCGTCAAACCCAGAGTCAGCGAGATAACCTTTATAAGATTAGCCCCACGCCCATGAATCAATGTCTGAATTACATAATAAAGTTCTTTCATATTTTATTTTTTGTTTCTATTCATTCTCTTAAAGAATAATGCAGAAAACGTGCCAAAGTCACAGTCCTCTATAAATAAGAGCTTTAGTTATTTCATTCCGCCCCGATAGTGTCTAATAATTAGACAGCAGTGTATGATAATTAGACAACAATGGTTTATTGCTATTCCAAAAAGCTTATGTCTAATAATTAGACACTGCCTAGGAGGTTAGGCGCCAAATACTTATCTTTGTTTCAAGAATAAACCAAAAGATTATAGATATGCAAGGAACCATAATTGTGGTAGACGATAATAAAGGGGTGCTTTCTGCCGTTAAGCTGCTGTTGAAGAATAGCTTTGAGCGTATCATTACCCTCACCTCACCTATCACACTGCCTGCCGTGCTGCGTGAAGAGAATGCACAGGTGGTATTGCTTGATATGAACTTCAGTAGTGGGCTTAATACCGGCAATGAAGGGCTTTACTGGTTGCACGAAATAAAAAAAATGCAACCGTCATTACCCGTCGTGCTATTTACTGCTTACGCTGATATCGATTTGGCTGTACGTGGTATAAAAGAAGGAGCCGCGGATTTTATCGTGAAACCTTGGGATAATACCCGATTGGTAGATACACTGTCAGCTACATGCCGAAACAGTTCTAAAGGAAAGAAAAAAGCAGAACTCCGCAGGGTGGTATCATCAATGTATTGGGGTGAAAGCAATGCCATGAAACAGTTGAGGACACTGATAGAGAAGGTAGCCCAAACAGATGCAAATATCCTGATTACCGGAGAGAATGGTACCGGGAAGGAAATGCTGGCACGCGAAATCCATGCGCTTTCCGAACGATGCCGGCGCAATATGGTAACGGTGGATATGGGTGCCGTTACTGAATCTTTGTTTGAAAGCGAATTGTTCGGGCATGTAAAAGGTTCGTTCACCGACGCCCATTCCGACCGGCAAGGAAAATTCGAAGCGGCTCATGAAGGTACTCTCTTTTTGGACGAAATAGGCAATTTGCCTTATCACCTGCAATCCAAGCTCCTTACTGCCATTCAACAGCGTAGTGTGGTGCGTGTGGGCAGCAATGATCCCATTCCTGTAGATATCCGTTTGATTTGCGCCACTAATTGCAATTTGGAAGAGATGGTACTCAAAGGCAGGTTTAGGGAGGATTTATTATACAGAATAAACACCATCCATATTGAAATTCCTCCTTTACGTGACAGAAAAGAAGATATTATCCCCCTTGCCGAACGGTTTATCGACCGTTTCTGTAAGCAGTATGACAAAGGAAATATCATTCTTTCCTCTTCCGCAAAGGACAAGCTGCGCGAGCATCCTTGGTATGGGAATATTCGGGAACTGGAGCACGCCATTGAGAAGGCTGTCATCATTAACGAAGATGGAATATTGAATAACGAACATTTTCACTTTCCCCGTAAAGCCGGCACGCCTCCTGCCGAAGCTGCCGTCTCCACATTGGAAGAAATGGAGTTGCAGATGATTCAAAGAGCCATGGAAAAATGTAACGGAAACCTTTCGGCCGTGGCTGCCCAACTGGGAATAACGCGTCAGACCTTATATAATAAAATGAAGAAATTCGGTTTATGATGAAAAAAGTGACTGCCTCTTTTATCTTCCGCCTACTTGTTGTTGTCGCATTGGCGACATCCGGCTTATGGCTGTATATGCACCACAATTGGCTATGGTTATGCCTTGTCGTTCCCTTATTCTTCGTTTCAATATATTGGTTTCATCGCCTGTATACCTATAATACAAGAAAAGTGGCATTTTTGCTTGACGCCATTGAGAATGACGACCCGGCTGTGCGATTCTATGAACATAGCCTCGACAAAGACAATTCATCGGTCAACATGATGCTGAACCGCATAGCGCGAATCTTATATAATGTAAAACAGGAAACAGCCCAACGTGAGAAGTATTACGAGCTGATTCTTGACTTCGTGGAAACAGGGATCGTTGTACTCAACAGTAAAGGTGCTGTCTATCAAAAAAATAAAAAAGCAACGCAACTATTGGGAATGGACGTATTTACACATACCAAACAACTATCCCGCATTTCAGACGAACTGAAAAAAGTGATGGAAGAAGCTCTTCCGGGAGATAAATCACAAGTACAGGTCAGTACGGAGCGCGGTACAATCAATCTGGCACTACGCGTGTCGGGCATAAATATCAAAGAGGAAGAACTACGTATTATCGCTCTCAGCGATATCAACCGCGAGTTGGACGAACGGGAGATTGATTCATGGATTCGGCTTACCCGGGTTTTAACTCACGAAATCATGAACTCCCTTACTCCCGTCACTTCGTTGAGTGAAACCTTGCTGCAATTACCGGGAGCTGAAAACGAGGAGATGCGGCAAGGATTGGAAACGATTCACACGACAGGCAAAGGACTGATAAATTTCGTCATGTCTTATCGCAAACTGACACGTCTTCCTTCACCGGAACCTTCACTGTTCTATGTACGTCCCTTCCTCGAAAGAATGATAAAACTGGCGTGTCATCAGCATCCTTGTCCTCATATCAGCATTTCCCTGCATGAAGCGAAAGACGATTTGATTGTCTTTGCCGACGAGAACCTCATTGCTCAAGTGGTGACTAACCTGCTTAAAAACGCCATTCAAGCAATTGGTGATACACCGGACGGACTAATCACCCTGAGAGCATACTGTGACGAACAGGAAAGTGTACATATCGAGATTGCTAATAATGGTCCTGTGATCGACCCCGAAGCTGCCGAACAGATTTTTATTCCTTTCTTTACCACCAAAGAAGAAGGAAGCGGAATCGGTCTGAGCTTGAGCAAACAAATTATGAGACTTAGCGGTGGCACACTGACATTGTTGCCTTATAAAGAAGACAGGCAGACTACCACATTTGCATTGGTGTTCAGTTAAACTCTTCTCTTATCAGATATGCACCGGGACAGGATATAAAGAAGACTGTGTTCGAAGATAAAATATCCGGAACACAGCCTTCTCTTTATTCAGCCAGCAATAAAGCCGACAAACTATCTCTTAAGCTACCCTATCCAATTTCTTCATAATACAGAACATGAACAATGCCGAAATCAGACACAGAATGATAAATACGCTCCATACCTGCCACAAAGGAAGTGTGGTACCCCACAACCATGAGCCTACGGCTGTCAACATATTACCAATGGCAGTAGCTACAAACCAGCCACCCATCATCATACCTTTATATTTGGGAGGAGCCACTTTCGATACAAATGAAATACCCATCGGAGAAAGTAACAATTCACCAAAGGTAAGTACCAGATAAGTAGAAATTAACCAATTGGGAGAAACTAAAGTAGCAGTACCGTCAGCCATTGCCGTAGCTTGTTCGCCTGAACTGGGCAAACCGAAAGAACCTATAGCCATAATCAAGAAACCGACAGCAGCCACCAACATACCCAATGCAATCTTGCGTGGTGCAGAAGGTTCTTTTCCTTTTTTAGCTAAATAACTGAACAAAGCAATAGATACCGGAGTAAGAGCTACCACAAAACAGGGATTGAATTGCTGGAAAATAGGTGCGGCAACTGCTGTTGACTCAGGTAAAGTGCTGTATTTATAAATCAGTCCGCCAATGGCAGCTACAATAACCAATGCAGAAATAGCCTTTCCTTTTCCTGTCTTGCTCTGTACCAGACTGAAAAGAGCATAAACGATGAAGATACACAATAACAAGTTGGTTACATCAAAAGCCATACTTTCCAAACCGACAGAGCTTTTAGCTGTAAACTCATCAGCAAACATAGTCAATGTCAAACCATTCTGATGGAATGCCATCCAAAAGAAAATCACTACTGCAAATACCAGACAAAGTGCAATGATACGTTCCTTTGTCTCAGCTGCCGAGATTTCCTCACCACCTGTCTTCTGGCTACTCTTACCTGCATCCTTACTACCGCCTTCTACATGACGGAAAGTACTGCGGAATGTATAATAAATAGCGATGGAAAGAATCAGGGAAACGCATGCAACCGCAAAAGCGAAGTGATAAGAAGCTCCTTCACTGACTCCCAATGAATTTTGAGCATATTTCATAATTTCAACAGCAGCAGTCGGAGCAAAAAGAGCACCGATATTGATAGCCATATAGAAAATAGAAAAAGCAGAATCACGTTTAGCTGCATATTCCGGAGTATCATACAGATTTCCGACCATTACCTGCAAGTTTCCTTTAAACAAACCTGTACCGCAACTGACAAGCAGCAAAGCGCCACCCATGCCTGCAACAGCCAATGTTCCGTTACCTAACGGCAAAGAGAGAAATAAATATCCCAAAAACATGATGATGATACCGATAGTCACCATTTTGCCATAACCGAAACGGTCGGCCATAATACCACCCAAAAAAGGAAGGAAATAAACCAATCCCAGAAAGGTACCATAAATAGCTCCTGATACCTCCGGAGAAAATCCAAAATTCGCTTTCAGGAATAATACAAAAACTGCAAGCATTGTGTAATAACCAAAGCGTTCGCCGGTATTGGCGAGAGCTAACGCATATAAGCCTTTAGGCTGTCCTTCAAACATAAGTAATAAGATTTATAATTAATAGTTAATATTGATTTTTTGCAAAGATATAACTTTTAGCCAATCTGAAAAAAAAAGAACCACTAAAGTGGCTCTTTTTGCATGATTATTCGATGAAAAGGGATGTTACTTCCGCTTTAGCTTCTTTTATAAGGTCATTGGGAGCAATTTTAATTTGTAATCCCCGTATGCCGGCACTGATATAAATAAACGGATATTCAGTGCATGTTTCATGTATATAAGTGGGAAAGTGTTTCTTCATGCCAATGGGAGAACAGCCGCCACGGATATATCCCGTCAAAGGAAGCAGTTCTTTCATCGGAATCAAGTCACATTTCTTATTGCCCGATACTTTGGCAGCCAGTTTTAAGTCTACCTCGTGTTCTCCGGGGATAACACAGACAAAATGCCCTGTTTTATCTCCGTGAAGTACCAAGGTCTTAAATACCTGCTCTATATTTTCTCCCAAACTGGCAGCTACATGAATGGCACTCAAATCATTTTCATCCACCTCATAAGGAATCAGCTCATAAGAAACCTTAGCCTTATCAAGCAGACGCGCTGCATTTGTTTTTGCTATTTTCTCTTTCATACCGAATAATCTTAATTCTTTAATTCTTCTTTGATAAATCGGGGTGTATAGCCTTTACTACTCTTAGCTACTTCTTCGGGAGTACCTGTGGATAGAAGTTGTCCTCCGCCGCGTCCTCCTTCCGGCCCCATATCTATAATATAATCCGCCAGTTTGATGACATCCAGGTTATGTTCGATAACGATAACCGTATTTCCTTTGTCCACTAATCTGTTGAGCACGGTCATCAGCACACGGATATCTTCAAAGTGCAAGCCGGTGGTAGGTTCATCCAATATATATAAAGTTTTTCCCGTATCGCGCTTGGAAAGCTCTGTCGCCAATTTCACACGCTGGCTTTCTCCACCGGACAAGGTGGTGGAAGGTTGTCCCAACTTGATATACCCCAGCCCTACTTCCTGCAAGACTTTTATTTTATTCAGAATCTGAGGTACGTTCTCAAAGAACTCCACAGCCCGGTTAATAGTCATATCCAGCACATCGGCTATGGATTTTCCCTTAAAACGCACTTCCAGCGTTTCACGGTTATAACGTTTGCCATGACATACTTCACATGGGACCAGGACATCAGGCAGGAAATTCATTTCAATTGTCTTGTAACCGTTACCGCCACAAGCTTCGCAACGTCCTCCGGTCACATTGAATGAAAAACGTCCCGGTTTATAGCCGCGTATCTTCGCTTCGGGCAGATTGACAAAAAGATTTCTTATATCCGAAAAGACTCCGGTATACGTTGCCGGATTGGAACGGGGTGTTCGTCCCAAAGGAGATTGGTCTACGTTCACCACCTTGTCTATATTTTCCAGTCCTTCTATGCTGTCGTATGCCAACGGGTCTTGCAGGGAGCGATAAAAATGCTGAGACAGGATAGGTTGCAGAGTATCATTGATCAAGGTGGATTTCCCACTGCCCGACACCCCTGTCACACAGATAAGTTTTCCCAATGGAAACTCCACATCCACATTTTTCAGGTTGTTTCCCCTCGCACCCTTCAGCCATAAGGATTTTCCGTTTCCTGCCCTTCGTTCAGATGGAATCTCCAGCTTCATCTTCCCGTTTAAATATTGCGAGGTAAGTGTTTCTGTCTTAACCATTTCCTGCGGAGTTCCGGCGAATACTACCTCCCCCCCCAAACGGCCGGCTTTCGGTCCCATGTCCACTACATAATCTGCGGCCAACATCATATCCTTATCATGTTCCACCACAATGACAGAGTTGCCTGTATCCCGAAGTTTCTTCAATGAATTGATAAGTCGGAGATTGTCGCGCTGGTGAAGTCCGATACTCGGCTCATCCAATATATAGAGTACATTCACCAATTGTGAACCGATTTGAGTTGCCAAACGGATGCGCTGGCTTTCTCCTCCCGAAAGAGACACCGAGGTGCGGTTCAATGACAGATAGTCCAAGCCCACATCAAGCAAGAAACGCAAACGAGTACGAATTTCCTTTAATATCTCGCTCGCAATTCTGCGTTGTTTATCCTCTAAAAATTCATCTACCTTCATCAGCCAATCATACAACTCATTGATATCCATACTGGCCAATTCATAGATGTTCTTATCGTGTATGCGGAAATGCAATGCCTCCCTGTTCAATCTGGCTCCCTTACATTCGGGACAGACATCGGTCTTGGCAAACTGCTCCGCCCATTTCTGAGCTGTAGCGGAAGCATCTTTTTCCTGCATCATCTGTATGTACTTCACTATTCCTTCATACGTTACAAAATAGTCGGAAGAAGTATGGATGAGGCTGCTTTTTATCTTAATCCGCTCATCGGAACCATAAAGAATTTCATCAATGGCTTCGTCTGTCAAGTCCTTGACAGGTGTCTTAATGCTGAAATCATATTTTTCAAGCAATGCTTCTATCTGCCAGAATATCATTGCATTTTTATACTTGCCCAGAGGTGCTATGGCACCTTCATAAATAGACAATTCACGATCAGGAATCACTTTGTCTACATCAATAAGGTTGACATATCCCAATCCTTTACATCGCGGACAAGCTCCTTGCGGAGAATTAAATGAAAAATTGTGGGGAGCAGGTTCTTTATAGGACAATCCTGTAACCGGACACATCAGGCGTTTGCTGTAATGGCGTACCGTTTCTGTTTCCGCATCCAATATCATAATCAGTCCATCCCCTTGCTGCATGGCAGTTGCAACACTTTGCTTCAAGCGTTTCTCATCCTTTTCATTTACAACCAGTTTATCAATGACCACCTCTATATCATGGTTCTTATAACGGTCGAGTTTCATGCCGTGAACAATCTCACGCACTTCCCCATCCACACGTACATACAAATAACCTTTCTTCCTCACCTGTTCGAAAAGTTCTTTGTAATGACCTTTACGTGTACGCACCAACGGAGCCAGCATAAAAATCTTTTTGCCTTGATAATCTTTATGAATCAGTTCAAGAATCTGTTCTTCGGTGTATTTCACCATTTTTTCTCCCGAGAGATAAGAATATGCAATACCTGCACGGGCAAACAACAAGCGAAGATAGTCATACACTTCGGTTGTTGTACCTACGGTAGAACGCGGATTCTTATTCGTTGTTTTCTGCTCTATAGAAATCACCGGACTCAATCCTGTTATCTTATCTACATCAGGACGTTCCATTCCACCCAGAAAATTACGGGCATATGCAGAGAATGTTTCTATGTATCTGCGTTGTCCCTCAGCAAAGATAGTATCAAATGCCAATGAAGATTTACCGCTACCGCTAAGTCCGGTTATCACAGTCAGGCTGTTACGTGGAATTTCTACATCTATATCTTTTAAATTATGCACACGGGCACCGTATACATTAATTAATTCTTTATCTTCAATCATATATTTATGCTTTCAGCTACTTTTGGCAGGCAAATTTAATGCTTCTGGACGAAATAATTAATTAAAAAGCCTAATATTATTTGCTATTCTTTCCATATAATGTGAATAAAACAGTTTTTTTTGTACTTTTGCCCCTTAGTATAATCAACACACTACAAATGAAATTTATTCAAGCATTATATCTGGTCGCAGCTTTGTCTGTTGCTCCAGTCGGAATGATGGCTCAGACGCATTCCTCTGACAGCTATTTTCTGCACACTATTACCAAAGGGCAGAGTTTGTATTCGATAGCCAGTATGTATAACGTTACTACTGCCGATATCATTAAACTGAATCCGGGAAGCTCGGAACAAATAAAGGCCGGTGAGAGATTGAAGATTCCGCAGAAGAACGCAGGAAGCGGACAACAAACGTTTCACACCATTCAGGCCGGAGAAACTCTGTATAAGCTTACGCAGCGATATGGTGTCACTGCACAACATATATGTAAGGCCAATCCGGGACTCAGTGCGGAAAACTTCCGTATCGGACAGGTTATTGTTATCCCTGCACAAACAGAGAGCAGTGAGGAAACCATTATCAATGAAGTAAAATCGGCCGGAGCTGTTTCTTCCGCTTCCACCCCTTTAAAACCTAAATGTCGGGATATGCATCGGGTGGAAAGAAAAGAAACGATATACAGCATCAGCCGTCTATACGGCATTACGGAAGCCGAACTGATTGCAGCCAATCCCGAACTCCGTACAGAGAAACTCAAAAAAGGAAAGTTTTTGTGTATCCCCTACACATCTGCCGGAAACAACCAAAAGGAACAGGAGCAACCTGTATCGCCGACTACTATACCGACCGACAATGAGCTCTTTGATAAGAGTAAGAAGGAAAATCCTAAGATTGCCACCATAAAAGCAACCGTTATGCTTCCGTTCATGACCGACGGCAGCGGTAATCGTGATGAACAAATCCGCATGGTAGAGTACTATGAAGGTTTCTTGATGGCAGTAGACAGTTTGAAAGAAAAAGGTGTTTCTATTGATATATACACTTATGATACATATAATAATACCTCTTCGGTAAAATCCATTCTTGCCAAAGATGAAATGAAAAACATGAATATCATCTTCGGTCCTGCCTATCCGGAACAGGTTAAACCGGTGGCGGATTTTGCCAAGAAAAATAATATCCGCTTAGTGATTCCATTTACTTCAAAGGGTAATGAGGTGTTCAACAACCCGTCTATTTATCAGATTAATACTCCTCAATCTTATCTATATTCGGAAGTATATGAGCACTTTACCCGCAAATTTACCAATGCCAATGTAATATTCCTTGATGCAGAGGATGGCGATAAAGACAAAGCGGATTTTATTAAGGGACTGAAAGAGGAATTGAAAGGCAAGCACACACCTTTTACTGAATTAAAAGGTGAGGCCATTACTCCCGAATCATTAAAGGGGGCCATGAATGCTACTTTGGACAATGTATTTATTCCTACTTCCGGTACAAACATTGCTCTGATTAAATTATTACCGCAGTTAATTGTTACCCTGCGTGACAATCCTGATTATCGGATGCAATTATTCGGCTACCCCGAATGGCAAACGTATACTAACGACCATTTGGCCAGTTTTTATGAATTGGATACTTATTTCTATTCTTCTTTCTATACTAACAATTTATTTCCCGAAGCTATCCGATTCTCTTCTGCCTATCGCAAATGGTACAGCAAGGATATGTCGAACACATTCCCCAAATATGGAATGTTAGGATTCGACACAGGCTATTTCTTCCTGAAAGGGTTATCACAATATGGAAGCAACTTGGAAGACAAGCTGAATAAAGTGACAGTCACTCCTATTCAGACAGGTTTTAAATTTGAACGCGTAAATAACTGGGGAGGCTTTATCAACCGGAAAGTGTTCTTTGTTCATTTTACGAAGAACTATGAATTGATTAAACTCGATTTTGAATAATGAAGAACTATAAATATATAGGTATATTGGTTCTGGCATGGTTATTCACTTTGCCGGCAACTGCACAATTAGGTGAAGAGCGACATAATTTTGCAGTTGGAATAAATGGAGGACTGAACATGAACTCTGTTAGTTTTGATCCTAAAATCAAACAAAATACCTTGAATGGCATGGAGATGGGTGTCACCATGCGCTATATGTCCGAAAAATACTTCAAGATGATGTGTGGAGTGCAAATGGAAATCAATTACTCACAACGCGGTTGGAATGAAAAGATTGAGGATGGCTCCGGAAATACATACAGCCGCACCATGAACTATGTTGAGATTCCTCTTTTGGCTCATCTTGCTTTCGGAAAAGACGCACTGAACCGAGGAGTAAAGTTCTTTATCAATGCAGGTCCCCAAATCGGTTTCTTTTTAAGCGATAAAGAAGAAATGAGTGATAATTGGGATACTTCACAACGCCCCAATGGGGTAACAGAGCAATACGGTAAGGCTGTAGAAAATAAATTTGATTATGGTATTGCAGCCGGCGCCGGACTGGAATTAAGCACAGGTATCGGACACTTCTTGTTGGAAGGGCGTTATTACATGGGGTTGGGAGACTTTTATAAGAGTACAAAAAAAGATTATTTCGGTCGGTCTGCCCACTCCTATATAGGCGTAAGGGCAACTTATTTATTCGATATAACCAAATAAGGCAGGCTCATCCGAAGAAGATATTGCCTTTCGGTCAAAGGTCGCATGACACGTATATATGTGTAGGGCTACACATATATACGTGTTGCTTTATACATACGTATGTGTAGCCTCATGCGTATATACGTAAAGACCGATACATACGTATGTGTGTCCCGGTCATTTTCTTTTTAACTATTATTACGATTTCATTTGAAACTAAAAGTTAATTATTACCGTCTAATCCGATAAACAGTATTAATTGGTCTCCGACCAAGAAGACACGAAAAAAACTACATCATGAAAAAAATTGGTATTTTAATGACCGTATGCTTATTGGCAGGTATATGCCATGCACAACAAATACGCATATCCGGTAAAGTATTGGAAGCAAGCACTAAGCAAGCGGCGATAGCAGCCAATGTGGTCCTGCAAACCAATGATTCGACTTTTGTCAACGGTGCCGCAACCGACAACAAAGGAATTTTCCGAATAGAAAAAGTGGCGGAAGGAAGTTATAAATTGGTCATCTCTGCCATCGGTTTTAAGAAAAGCGTCATTGACCTGCAAGGACTTTCCCAATCTGTCGATTTGGGTACGCTGGAACTGGAAGAAGCCTCCCAACAACTGGAAGAAGTGACGGTTTCCGCAACCAATGTGGTCAGTAAGTTCGACCGAAAATTAGTGTTTCCCAACAAGCAACAAATCACTGCTTCAAATAGCGGTGTCGATTTGTTACGCAATCTGATGCTTCCACGACTGAATGTAAATCCTCTGGATGGCAGCGTTTCCCTGAATGACGGAAGTTCTGTACAACTGTGTATCAACGGACGCAAAGTGGGGAAAGAAGAAATTCAGGCACTTATCCCATCGGATATCCTCCGAATAGAATATCTGGAAGACCCCGGACTGCGCTACGGAGATGCAGGAGCGGTGGTAAACTACATTGTCCGCCGTTATGAACTTGGAGGTTCTGTCAGCACCTCGGCTCAGCAGTCGCCCTATGTGATGTGGGGAAACTATAATGTGTCGGGAAAAGTGAACTACAAGAAATCCGAATTCGGAATATGGTATGGCGCATATTCACATAAATTCGAGAATGCATGGCGCACCAATGAAGAAACGTTTGCAAAGGAAGACGGTACTTTTCTGCACCGGACGGAAGAAGGCATTCCTGATGTTACTTCGGAATACGCACAATGGGGCGGTATCAGTTATAACTTGCAGGAAGCGGATAATTATATGTTGAACGCCTCCATCGGATTTTGGAATGAAAACAAACCACGGACCGGTTTCCACAGCACACTGTATACCCGTGAATATCCCGAACTTGCCACAGAAAGACTTGACTTTGCTCACAACCGTAACAGTCGTCCCTGGTTCGACATCTATTTTCAGAAGGAACTAAAAAAGAAGCAGTTTCTGGCATTGAACGTTGTAGGAACATATATCGGCAGTCATAACCGCCAAAACTATCAGGAAATTCTCGATAATGAGTTTGTTGCCGATTACTTCTCAGGTGTGCAGGGTGACAAATACTCCATCATCGCGGAAGGAATCTATGAAAAGACATTCAAGAAAAGCCGTTTCAGTTCGGGTATCAAACACACCCAGGCATATTCGGACAATGAGTATAGCGGAACACTGAACTATAACACACAGATGAAACAAGCCGACACGTATGCCTATGCGCAATATAACGGAAAATGGAAAAAGATGAATTATACGCTGGGGGTAGGTGTCACCCGTTCCTGGTACCAACAAATCGGACAAGAAGATTATGAAACTTACCAATTCAATCCACGTTTCAGCCTGAGTTATACATTTAATGAAGAATTTTATGCCCGCATGAATGGCAGTTTAAACAGTAATGAGCCTTCACTATCTCAGTTAAGTGCTGTAGACCAATTGATAGACTCATTGCAAATCAGACGTGGAAACCCTGATTTGAAACCATATAACAACTACCGGTTGAACCTGACATTGGGGTATAACAAGAAGAAAGTGCAGATAAATTGGTATACCAACTATCGCAATGCGCCCGATGTCATCATGGAGCAAACTTATCGTGAGAACGGGAAATTCATACGCAGCTATGCCAACCACCATCGCTTCCAGTCTTTGGAAAATGAGTTATCTGTCCGCGTGGGAATGCTTTGGGATGTACTGCAATTAAGAGGGAGTACGGGGCTGAGCCGTTATTGGAGTCACGGAACGGATTATAATCACACCTATACAAACTGGTATTACGAATTGGAGGCAACCGCCATGTATAAACGATTTATGGGATACTTCATGATACAGAGCAACCGCAACAGTTTCTTTGGCGAAAGCTTGAGCAGTGGCGAGAACTTGCATGTCCTTATGTTGCAATATCGCTTGGGCAAAGTCAATTTGGGAGCAGGAATCATCAATCCTTTCTCTGATAACTATAAGCGCGAACAGGAAAACAGGAATCGCTACGCCGGCTCCAAGGGAGCATGGCATGTGAAGGAGTCGGCTCACATGGCTTTCCTGACCTTTGCCTACAACTTCAGTTTCGGCCGCCAATATCAAAGCAAGAACAAGAAGATTAACAATAGCGACACAGACGCCGGTGTATTATAAAAAATATGCTTTATTGTTATAAGGGGTTGTGTCAAAACTAAACCGGCCTATCCCATCGTCAGCTGTAGGGGCAGGGTTTGCCTGCCCGAAGACACAAAGCAAACTGTTTTCGGGCGAGCGGACCTCGCCCCTACGAACCAAAAGACAGCATTATCCACGTTTTTTTGACACAACCCCTTATAATATTCTTCAGCCAAATGAAGGAATTGTTATCTTAAACGATCATAAGCTTTCACCAACACTTCATCTTTACCGATAGCACGAATAGCCAGCCAATTTAAAATAATAGCGACAAAAGGCAAGCATAAAGTCCACGAAGCAGAGAATGTCATGCTATCATCCTTCAACATAAAGATAAAAGTAATCAGTGTAGCATAATAACCTACCAGTAAGATAGTGCTGAAAATAGTCATACGAATCTGCAACATACGTTTCTTAAACATAAATATCGTAGTAAAAGAAAGCAATGCCGCTACTACCAGAATGATAAACATAGCCCAAGGAGCATAGTCCTTTACGCCGTCGGCAGAGACAATACACAGATTAGTAAACTTTGAGACAGTGTAATCCTCAGCAATATAGGCTCCTACAGGAGTGCACATACAAACGATGAGCAGAATGGTAACTACCAATAAATAAACGGATTGAATGCGTTGTATCATAATAATAATCTTTTAATAACGGTTATACAAAAAAGAAGGCCGCTTCAGTGAAACGGCCTTTAGGGAAAGAACCTTTTATTGTAATTTCTCTTTTTCTTTGGCTGGGTTACGATAATAAACCTTACCTTCTTCGTATTCCTGGGCAGCAATCAAAGTCGGCTTCGGGAGCTTTTCGTAATAACGAGAGATTTCGATTTGCTCTCTGTTTTCAAAGACTTCTTCCAGGTTATCGTTGTATGAAGCGAACTCCTGTAACTTCTTTGAAAGGTCATTCTTCATCTCAACAGCAATCTGGTTGGCACGTTTACCAATGATAGCAACGGTTTCATATACATTGCCCGTATCCTCACACAGTTCCACCATGTTGCGGGTAATGGTATTCGACGGAGCATTTGTCTTCTTGTAATCCATAATTTCTTATTTAGTTTTTTATTCGTTAATTTCCTTCACGTATTTCTTGGCATCCTTATAAATGTTTTCCACCTCTTTAATATATTTACTTTCGGGGAATTCGTTCTTAAAGGCATAGTATTCATCAATGGCATCACGCATACGCTCTTCTTTCTTTTCTTCCACACTTTCCTTGGCCATATCATACTTGGCGCGCAAAAGCAGGATAGAAATATCTTCGCGCAACTTGGTATAAGGATAGTCCTTTAAAGCATTCTGAGCCGTAACGATACATGCCAGATAGTTATTTCCGGTAGTGCTATATGAACTGTTTCCCGTATAAGAACCCAAATCATAATATAATCGGGCTGCCATATAATCTTTCATCACCAACTTATCCTGCAAATCGAATATCATTTGCTGTGCTTCCTGATGACGGTTACTGGCAGGGAAATACTCCATAAACATCTGCAACTCCTGAATGGCCTTATAAGTACTGCTTTGATCCAAACGGGGTTCCGGTGTATCCAAGAATAATGCTTTTCCCGAATAAAAACGAGCCTGTTCGGTATAAGTTCCACGAGGATATGTATTATAGTATGTGGAGAAATAGTGCGACGCCGTTATAAAGTCACCCTGGTTATAATATGTCATTCCTAACATATAAAGGGATTCTTCAGCTTTATCGGTTCCTTTCAAAATAGTTATCAACTCTTCCAGAATTGCCGCAGCTTTTGTGTTCTGCCCCTTGCCAAAGTAACTTTTGGCTGCTTCGTACTTATATTCGTAGTCCGTGCTTTTTAGAACTTTGTTGTACTCTCCGCATGATGTTAATACACTGCCGGAGACAAGAGCTATAATGATATATTTTTTCATCTTATTTAAATAATTGCGCAAATTTACGCCTTTCCACCGAAAAATACAACAGTTATATGTTTTTTAATACTAAAAAGTCGACCAATCTTGTTTTTTTCAGGATGTATACGTGTTATAAGAGAAAATAACTGTAATTTTACAGCTTAGTCTTTATAAACATGGAATTATGAATTTTGAACTGATTTCTGATTATCAACCGACCGGCGACCAACCTGAAGCTATCGCCCAGCTGACAGAAGGCATATTAAAAGGAGTGCCTGCCCAGACACTTTTGGGTGTAACAGGTTCCGGCAAGACGTTTACCATTGCCAATGTCATCAAAAACATCAATAAACCCACACTGATATTAAGCCATAACAAAACGCTTGCAGCACAGTTATATGGAGAGTTCAAGAACTTTTTTCCTAATAATGCAGTCGAGTATTACGTGTCTTATTATGATTACTACCAGCCGGAGGCCTATCTCCCATCCAGCGATACCTATATAGAGAAAGACTTGCAAATCAACGAGGAGATTGACAAGCTCAGGCTGGCAGCCACTTCCGCTTTGCTTTCCGGCCGTAAGGACGTGGTGGTCATTTCTTCCGTATCGTGTATTTATGGTATGGGAAACCCTTCTGATTTCTATAATAATGTCATTGAAATCAAAAAGGGTAAATTACTGGACCGCAATGTGTTTCTACGCCGTTTGGTAGACAGCCTGTATGTCCGCAATGATTTGGAACTGAATCGTGGCAATTTCCGTGTCAAAGGAGATACGGTAGATATTTATCTGGCATACAGCGACAACCTGCTCCGCGTGATGTTTTGGGATGATGAGATTGACAGTATTGAAGAAGTGGACCCTGTTTCCGGCATACGTCTCGCTTCTTTTGATGAATACAAGATTTATCCCGCCAATCTCTTTATGACCACCAAAGAAAGCCAGTTGCAGGCAATCTATCAAATAGAGGATGATTTGGCAAAAGAAGTGGCTAAATTTGAAGAAGAAGGCAAGCATTATGAGGCGAAACGCCTTTATGAACGTGTCACTTACGATATGGAAATGATACGGGAGTTAGGTCATTGCTCGGGCATAGAGAATTATTCGCGCTATTTTGACGGTCGTGTAGCCGGTACGCGTCCTTATTGCCTGCTGGATTTCTTTCCCGATGATTTTCTGATTGTCATTGATGAAAGCCATGTCAGTGTGCCTCAGATTCGCGCCATGTATGGCGGTGACCGCGCACGTAAAACCAACCTGGTGGAATATGGTTTCCGGATGGAATCTGCATTTGATAATCGCCCGCTAAAGTTCGAAGAGTTTCAAGAATTGGCAAAACAAGTTGTTTATGTCAGTGCCACTCCCGCCGATTACGAATTGATACAAAGTGAAGGGATTGTGGTGGAGCAAGTGATCCGCCCGACGGGATTGCTTGACCCTGTCATCGAAGTACGCCCCAGCATGAACCAAATCGATGACCTGATGGAGGAGATTCAGCAGCGTATCGAAAAAGAAGAGCGCGTATTAGTCACTACACTGACCAAACGTATGGCAGAAGAGCTAACCGATTATTTATTGCGTCACGACATTAGATGTAATTATATCCATAGTGATGTAGATACGTTGGAGCGGGTGAAAATTATGGATGAATTACGTCAGGGAACATATAGCGTATTAATAGGCGTAAACCTGCTTCGCGAAGGTCTTGACTTGCCGGAAGTGTCTTTGGTAGCTATATTGGATGCCGATAAAGAAGGCTTCCTTCGTTCTCACCGCTCATTGACACAGACGGCCGGACGCGCTGCCCGTAACATCAACGGAAAAGTCATCATGTATGCCGACCGCATTACCGAAAGCATGCAAAAAACCATTGATGAAACCAACCGCCGCCGCGAAAAACAATTGGCTTACAATGAGGAGCACGGTATTACTCCGAAACAGATTAAACGTGCACGCAATGCAGCTCTTCTGGGCACAGGAAATACCAATGCCGATGATGAAGTAAAAGTTCCGAAAGCATACGTTGAGCCATCCAACAGCAGTATTGCCGCCGATCCGGTTGTCCAATACATGTCTAAGCCTCAAATGGAAAAGGCTATCGAACGTACACGAAAATTAATGCAGGAAGCTGCCAGGAAACTGGAATTTATCGAAGCTGCCCAATATAGAGATGAGCTGCTGAAAATGGAAGAAATGATGAAGGAACGTTGGTGAGATTAGAATCTCACCATCAGTTCCATTACGAATTTGTCTTGCTCCGATTCTTTAGCCAGAGATAAGTCATCATAAAAATATTTCTCGTAATTGATACGCAAATCTGCCTGAAAGGCTTTTCCGAAACTCAGCGTCACGCCACCGGTCAGACGTTGACGGGAATAGTCCGTGATATAAAGTTGTCCTTCTTCATTGGCAACACCGTTACTATGATCGCCCATACTGTCATATCGTCCCAAGAAAGATATTTTCTTAAACAGCCCTTTCTTGATAGGCAAATCATAATTTACAAAGCCATTAAAAGCGTGCACATCTTTAAAAGCATCGTGGGCATATGTTTTATATAAGTATTCCACCTCAAAATGCCAATTGGAAAATTCATAATACGTACCGATGTCATACATATAGATACTATTTTTATCCGGGTGTACTTTTTGCGTGCTTAAAGTAAGGTTATAACCTTTCCAAGGCATTAATTGCAGCTTGGCTGAATAGTTCAGGGTGCTATGCCATTCTTTTTGTTGAGTCAGTCCCGAGCCATTGAATAATCCGGCTTCCAACTTCATCGGCAAATTACCATCTAAAGCAAGAGCTCCGGTAGCACCCACATCACGCACATTCCCCACCTGCTTGGCTATGAAGGAGCGATTGGCAAAATATTGCTGATGAGGAGAGCGATGCGCATCAATAGTAAACGGAACACGCATCTGTCCCATTGTCAAATTCCATGTATCATTAGGGACGAAGCGGGCATACGCATCCAGCATCTTGATGCTTCCTTCATCCGATAAATCTATTTCTGCCTTATATGCAATAACCGGCAGTACCTTTCCGTCCAAACTGACACGGGCGTTTCTTACCTGAAAGCGTTGCATGCCTGTAGTAGTCTGAAGCTCGTATTTACTACGTATAGTCCCGTGAACCTTAGGAAGATATTCCTTGGGAATAGTTAGTTGCGCACCTGCGGTTGCTATGCTTAAAGCTGTAAAGACAGCGGCTGCGAGTGTTCTTCTCATCTTTATTATTAATGTGACTTTTTATTTTCGACTGCAAAGATAGAGAACCGATATATCTGCGATGTGTCATTCATGTTACAAACATGTTTCAATCAAAGCCTCCCGGAAACACCATTGAACCAACAATAATGCCAAAAGGGTTATTCGATAATTCGGGCTGTTTCAACTTTCTCCAAGCGAGCACGCAATTTCCCCATCATAGACCGGCGGATACGGAGCTTCATCAGGCAATCCATATCGTATGACTGTTCCAAGATTTCCGGTTCTTCTTCTTTTACGATACGCATGACGTCATTCATAAAAGGATATTCAAAAGCAACGGCAATCTCATCGTCCACCGTTTTTTCTATTATTGTGGCATTGGCTATCGCTTCTGCTGCCGCAGCTTTATAGGCGACGATTAATCCGCTTGTTCCCAGTTTGATGCCACCGAAGTATCTCACGACAACAATAAGAATATCGGTCAGCCCGTTAGAATTTATTTGTCCCAAAATAGGTTTTCCGGCAGTACCGGACGGTTCTCCGTTATCATTGGCACGAAAGTCTTTTCTTTCATGTCCAAGCATATAAGCATAGCACACATGACGCGCATCATAGTATTTTTTTTGATAAATATCAAGATGCTGTTTTATCTCTTCAACGGTATGTACAGGAATGGCAATAGCTATAAATTTACTTCTCTTCTCTGTATAAATACCTTCGGCTACACCGATTATCGTTTTATATGTATCTTCTTGTATCATCATCAAAGGAAATCATTATTATTGGAAAATATAAAAACTACAACACATATCGGGCTATCCATGCACAAGCTTCCGCATCTGCCAATGCGTGATGGTGATTCTTCAAATCAAACCCGAAGAACTCGGCCACCGTATGTAGCTGATGATTCCGTAACCCTTTTAATTTGCGTGATGCCTGATAAGTGCAATAAAACTCATAATCAGGATAATCCATACAATAGGTTCTGAATACTGCTTTCAGGCAGGCTTCATCAAACGCCTTGTTATGCGCAACCAACGGAAGTCCTGTGATTTTGGGTTCTACTTGTTTCCATACTTCGGAAAAAACAGGAGCATTGGCCGTATCTTCCCGAGTCAGCCCGTGTACACGTGTGTTCCAATACAAATAATAGTCCGGTTCGGGATGAATAAGACTATAAAACTTATCTACAATCTCACCATCCTTTACTATCACAACACCCACACTGCACACACTGGTGCGCTCATTATTTGCCGTTTCAAAGTCTATTGCCGCAAAATTATCCATTGATTCTTTCTCTGATTTTTCCCCATGCATAGGTATCGAACAGACAACTGTTGCGCATGGTGTGGTACAGCACTTTAAAGCAGGACATCGGGACGGCAGAATGCGAAAGTTCAGCCTTTTCGCCAAAAGCCTCTCTATAACCAGCTATAATTTTATTAATATTCATCGTATTCTTCTGTTTTTATCCGTTATCACAAATGTATAGAATATAATCGAAGTACACAATTACTACCCTCCTTTTATTTTAGTTCTTTACCGGCCTTCTCCATGCATTAAGGAATAATTGCCAAGTTTTTCGGATAAATCGCCATTTCTTTTTTCTTGCATAAAACGGACCTTTGTATATCGTAAAACAACAAAAGAAGGATATGGAAAACTCTAAAATCATAAATAAAATAGTAGCGATGCAACCGGAACTTATGAGCTTCGCTTTTAAATTGACTGCAAATCAGGATTCTGCAAACGACTTGGTACAAGATTCTATCTTAAAGGCTCTGGATAATACACAGAAATTTATCCGGCAGGAAAACTTTAAAGGATGGATGTATACCATCATGCGTAATTTATTCATCAATAATTACCGCCGTTCTGTTCGTGAGCTTAATTTCCTGGATTCCAACTTCACGGACTATGCACAGATTCAGGTAGCCAAAGATGATGACAAATTTGAAGAAACTTATGATTTAAAACTGCTGTATAGGATAATCAACAAATTGCCCGATGACACGAAACAGCCTTTTATGATGTTTGTATCAGGACTGAAATATAAAGAGATAGCAGAAAAAATGGACTTGCCCATCGGAACAATCAAAAGCCGTTTGCACTTTGCCCGAAAGAAACTTCAAAAGGATTTGAGAGATTTCTCGTAAGGAACAGTCGGACAAAGGATAGCCACTTAATCATAATAGATTTTTAACATACAATTTTTCTTTCACAATTTCGATTCAAAGAAAGAGGATGTGTCAAAACTGTCGTTTCGTTCGTAGGGGCAAGGTTCGCTCGCCCGAAAACAGTTGGCTTTATATCTTCGGGCAGGCAAACCCTGCCCCTACAGCTGACGATGGGATAGGCCGGTTTAGTTTTGACACCCCCCTACTAGCAAAATAATAGCATTATCAACGTTTTGCCTCCTTTTAATTTTATATTATTCCACTCCTATCTCATCCACAAACAAGAAAGCGTTCTTTCCGGGCATAGAATGCCAGGCAGGAAGTTTTGAAGTTGTCTCTGCAATTATCCGTACATATCTGGTTTTGACTTTATCAAACGAAATCTCTTCTTTACGAATTTGCATCTTTGTTCCTTTTTCCAATACGGGAATCTTCTTAGAGGCTATCTCACGGAAAACTTTTCCATCATCGGAGATTTCTATTTTCAGACCGGTCGCTCCGAATATGGCATCTCCCGGATTCAATAATGTATTGATAAAGGCCGATGAGATTTCTTTCGGCTCCTGCATATCAATGGTGATATCCGGATTGTTACCATAAAAACCGACCCAACGGCCGGAACGGTAGTTCAAGTCTCCATAAAGTCCGTCTGTTAATGTACTTCCTCCTTGAGAAGTATATGATTTGTGAGGTTCTACATTCAGCGTCGCAGGCTTCATGGTAACAGCATTGAAATGAATTTCTTCCTTACTGATACTGCTATTGCCTTGCGGACGAACGGCTATTGCCTGAATAACTGCATCCTTGTCCAGGTGCAATGTATCTGTGTAAAGAGAAGATTGGGCATTGGGCTCGCTGCCGTCTAATGTATAGTGCACTTCGGCGTTATCGAAAGTAAGAAAAAAGACTTTAGCTTTTCCTTCTTGTTCTTCGGGAACAACCTGAATGGTAACATCATAAATATCCTGACGGAAATCATAACCACGATCTTTATAAATAGCCAATAAAGCCGGAAGACGATTCAGGAAACCGTCAAAATCCTTATGCGCAGGTTCTGTCCATTGAATCTCGGAAAGGGCTGCCATACGAGGAAGAATCTGCCATTCCATCTTAAGACTGTCACGAGTCCATTCAGTCCAGATACATCCTTGAGCCCCTATGATATATTGTTTTTCTTCCTCTGTCAATTCATCCGATACCGGTTCGAAAGTATAAACACGCTCAAGGCTCTTTGTTCCCTTGATGCGATTGTAGGTAGGATTACTGAAATAGAGGTATTGAATGGGAGTCATTATAGCGTTATGATGCAGACGCGCTGTCTCTATGCCGCCTCGGGGACTTGTCCACGACATAACGGTTGCCCCCGGAGCCAAGCCCCCTTCAAGCATTTCATCCCATCCCAACATCTTACGTCCTCTCTCACTGATTACTTTTCCGACTTCAGCCATAAAATAGGTCTGCAACCGGTTTTCTTTATTGTGTTTAGGAGTATCCTTCAGTCCCAGTTCGCGAATCTTCGCCTGACACTTAGGACATTCTTTCCAGCGTACCTTCGGACATTCGTCTCCACCGATATGAATGTAAGGGGAAGGAAAAATATCCATTATTTCATTTAATACATCTTTGGCAAACTCCAAAGCCTTCGCATTTCCGCCACACAGCACATCCGGGAAAACTCCCCATTCGCACGGTATTTCATACGGACCTCCGGTACAGCCCAATTCGGGATATGAAGCCAATGCAGCCATCATGTGTCCCGGAAGGTCTACTTCGGGAATAACTGTAATAAAACGGTCTGCTGCATATTTCACAATCTCCTTTGCTTCTTCCTGAGTATAAAATCCGCTGTGTGGAGTCTCGTCGTATTCTCTTGTGCTCCAATCCATCAAGGTACGTGGGCGCGTCGAACCTATTTCGGTCAGCTTAGGGTATTTCTTAATCTCAATTCGCCACCCTTGATCTTCCGTAAGATGCCAATGAAAATAATTAATATTATGTAACGCCAGCATATCGATAATCTGCTTCAGATAAGAAACCGGGAAATAATGACGACCTACGTCGACCATAAATCCGCGATAATCAAAACGGGGATAATCATTGACGATACCGGCAGGAATGGCAGATGCCGACTCTCTATCCTTCGTCACCGGCATAGATTTATGTAAAGTCTGAATACCATAAAACACTCCCGCTTCACTTCCACCTGCCAAACGGATATTATTGGATGTTACCTCCAGCCGATATCCCTCTTTTTGTTTTATAGCAGTATCAACAGACAGAATGATGGCATCACTCTCTTTATTCTCTGTCGTACATTGAACGGTAAGTCCCGTGGCTTCTTTTATATAAGAAGCCAAAAATTCAGCTGTCCGTTCCAGCTTTTCATTACCTGCCGGATAAACAATTTTTGTGCCCGAATGAATAACAAAAGGATTTTCCTGAAAATTTTGAACGACCTCTTGCGGTTGAGGAATAACATTCAGATTACCTACTTCTCTTTTTGTAGGGGTACATGCAGACAGGGTCAGTGCTACCCACATTCCAAGTCCTGCCCATTGCATAAATTGCTTTTTCATTGTTTAAAATATAATAATTTGTTGCAAGGGCAAAGATACAACAATCCGTTTTATCTGCTGTGTTTTACTCTAATCTTTCTTTTCTTCAGTAATGATTTTCCTCCAATGATCAAAGTTACTGCGGTAATCACCATCAAGATACCCAAAATAATGCGTGGAGTCAACTGTTCACCGAATACCAGTACCCCGAAAAATAAAGCGGTAACCGGCTCCAATGCACCCAAGATGGCAGTTGGAGTAGAACCTATATAATGAATAGCCTTAGTCATTGTCACCAGTGAGATGACAGTAGGAAAGACTGCCAGCGAAACAGCATTTATCCATAGCATCGGCGTTGGAATGACCTGCAATTCTGTACAGAACTGCAAACGCACTACATACACCGATAATCCGAACAACAAAACATAAAAGGTAAGTTTGGCAATCGGCATATCTTTGAGCGATGAGCGATTGACCCCCACTATATAAATGGCATAAGACAATGAAGAAAGGAAGACAAATGTGATTCCTACCAGGCTGAGTGTCTGTCCGCCCGGACTCTTGCACAACATGGATATACCTACAAAGGCAAGAGCAATGGAAAACATCGTAATGGGGGAAACCTTCTCTTTAAAGACCACCGCCATAATAATAGCCACTAATACCGGATAAACAAACAGAATGGTAGAAGCAATGCCTGCATCCATATAGTTGTAGCTCATGAAAAGGAACAAAGAAGAGAAAGCAAACAATAATCCCATTATGCAGAGTGGCAGCACATCTACCCTTTTTATGGCAAAAGATTGCTTTTGAAATTTCATCATAATGCCAAGAACGATAACAGCCAGCGAATAACGGTAAAATAATACCGTATCTACGCTCATTCCTGCACTGTAAAGGGGAAGAGTGAAAAGGGGGTTCATGCCGTAACTGGCTGCTGCAATCGCTCCAAGGATAAATCCTTTAGTCTTGTTGTTAGTCATTATAGTCTATCTTCTTAAAATCGCCGCGAAATTAGATATTTGTTCGCAATAAACAAAGGGAAAGAAATTTATTCTTTTGTCCTAACAACAATTTATCTATATTACACCTATACAACAACAATAATAAATCATTTCCGAATATGAAGAGTTGGATTTCTTCTTATCACTGTATTGTTTTAGAGGTGTATCAAGACTCCAAAGTTTCTTCTGATACACCTCTCCAAAAAATTAATTCAGTTTATGAATAATCAATCCCGAACGAAGTTTTGGTTCAAACCAAGTAGTCTTCGGCGGCATAATGTTGCCGGTATCGGCAATATCCATCAGCTGTTTCATTGAAACAGGATAGAGCGCTAAAGCAACTTTCATCTCGCCACTGTCTACACGCTTTTTCAGTTCTCCCAAGCCACGGATACCACCCACGAAATCGATTCGTTTATCAGAACGAAGATCTTTAATACCAAGGATTTCATCCAATATCAGATTAGAAGAAATAGTTACATCCAATACTCCGATAGGATCATTATCATCATAAGTTCCCTCCTTGGCAGTCAGGCTGTACCATTTGCCTTCCAGATAAAGGGAGAAATTATGGAGGCTTTGGGGTTTATAGATTTCCACGCCCTTTTCCTCGATGACAAAGTTCTTTCCGACAGCCGCTAAGAACTCTTCGGGAGTCAAGCCGTTCAAATCTTTCACCACACGATTATAATCGATGATAGTCAACTGATTAGCCGGGAAACAGACTGCCATGAAATAATTATATTCTTCATCACCTTTATGATTTGGATTCTGCTTTGCCTTTTCTGCTCCGACCAGTGCTGCGGCAGCCGAGCGGTGATGGCCGTCAGCAATATATAATGCAGGCATTGCGGCAAAAGCTTTAGTAATGGCTTCAATATCATTTTCCCGGTCTATAACCCAAAATGAATGGCCGAAGCCGTCACCCGGAGCTATAAAATCATATTCCGGTTTTTGAGAAGTGTATTTCTTAACAATAGCATCCAGTTCTGCATTATCGGGATAAGCGAAAAATACCGGTTCAATGTTGGCATTATTCACACGTACATGTTTCATCCGGTCTTCTTCCTTGTCACGGCGGGTCAATTCATGCTTCTTGATAATACCATTCATATAATCGGGAACATAGGCACCTACTACCAAACCATACTGAGTCTTACCATTCATGGTCTGTGCATACACATAATAGTTTTCCTTTTCGTCCTGCACCAGCCAACCTTTGTCCTGAAACATCCGGAAATTCTCAGCAGCCTTGTCATACACCTTCGCATCATGCTCGTCTGTACCCGCCGGAAAGTCTATTTCCGGTTTGATGATATGATAAAGTGATTTTTCATTACCCTTTGCTTCTTCACGGGCTTCTTCCGAATTAAGCACATCATAAGGACGGGAAGCGACTTGCTCCACCAGTTCTTTCGGAGGGCGAATGCCTTTGAAGGGTTTTATTATAGCCATAGAATATTAGATTTATAAGTTATAAATACTTATTTATTTACGCGAAACTTTTCGCAACCATCTTTCAGGAAACCCACAATCTGCCTGGCAGCTGCAATACCGGCATTTATATTCGCTTCGGCAGTTTGGGCGCCCATTTTCTTCGGTGTAGAGAAATAACGACCCGGAAAATGGTCAGCAAATTCGGCATGATGTACAGGCATAATGTCAGTAACATATTCCAAATCAGGACGGTCATTCATCAGACGCAGCAAGTCGGCTTCATTAATAACTTCCTTGCGTGCGGTATTAACCAGCAGACCGTTTTTAGGCATTTTGTCTACCAGATCATAATTGATAGAATTTTTTGTTTCAGGAGTAGCAGGAATATGCAGAGATACAATATTACAAGTAGCATACAATTCTTCGGTAGATGCAACCGCCTTCACACCGTCTGCTTCAATGACCTCTTTCGGACAATAAGCATCGTATGCATAGATGTCCATACCAAAGCCTTTGGCAATACGAGCTACATTACGTCCCACATTACCGTATGCATGAATACCCAGTTTCTTACCTTTCAATTCAGTACCCGAAGCACCGTTATACATATTGCGGACAGCCATCACCATCAACCCGAAAGCCAGTTCGGCCACAGCATTGGAGTTTTGTCCCGGAGTATTCATGACACATACATTGTGAGCCGTAGCAGCCTCCAAATCCACATTGTCATACCCTGCTCCGGCACGCACTACAATTTTTAACTCTTTAGCAGCGTCCAATACTTCAGCATCAATTACATCACTACGGATAATAATGGCATCGGCATCTTTAACCGCTTCCAGCAATTTTGCCTTTTCTCCATATTTCTCCAATAATGCCAGTTCATAACCTGCTGCTTCTATCTCTTTGCGAATACCGTCTACTGCAATTTTAGCAAACGGTTTATCTGTTGCTACTAATACTTTCATGGTCTTATTTGTATTAATAAATAAGGACGTACTCACAGCACGCCCTTATTCTTATAAATCAATTAATGAAGTTTCTCGAATTCTTGCATGCAATCTATCAAAGCCTGAACACTTTCTTTCGGCATGGCATTATAACAAGATGCACGGAAGCCACCCACAGAGCGATGACCTTTAATACCTACCATACCTTTTTCGGTTGCAAACTTCAGGAAGTCTGCTTCCAAATCTTTGTATTCATCATTCATAACGAAACAGATATTCATATAAGAACGGTCCGCCTTATCCGTTACTGTACCACGGAACAACTTGTTACGGTCAATTTCCGCATACAGCATTTCGGCTTTCTCTTTGGCACGCTTCTGCATTTCTGCCACTCCACCGTTAGCCTTAATCCAGCGCAAAGTCTGCAACGCTGCATAGATAGGAAGAACAGGAGGTGTATTGAACATAGAACCTCCGTCCACATGGGTCTGATAGTTCAGCATAGTAGGAATATAGCGTGATACCTTGCCCAAAGCATCATTCTTCACAATAACGAAAGTAACACCGGCAGGAGCCAGATTCTTTTGTGCACCGCCGTAAATGCAGATATATTTAGAAACATCAATCGGACGAGAGAAAATATCAGATGACATATCGGCAATCATAGGAACCGGAGAGTCCAAATCCTCATGAAGCTCCGTACCATAAATTGTATTATTGGTGGTGACATGGAAGTAATCCGCATCGGCAGGAACAGTATAATCTTTCGGGATATACGTATACGTTGCTTCCGCAGAAGATGCCACTTCTACGACTTCGCCAAACGCTTTCGCTTCCTTTATTGCTTTCTTCGCCCAAACACCGGTATTAAGATAAGCAGCTTTCTTTTCAAGGAAGTTGAAAGGCACCATACAGAATTCCAAGCTGGCGCCACCACCCAAGAACAGTACCGAATACCCTTCAGGAATGTTTAACAATTCCTTGAACAAAGCGACTGCTTCGTCTACCACAGGCTGAAAATCTTTAGCACGATGACTGATTTCCATCAAAGAAAGCCCGGAGCCATTAAAATCCAAAATAGCCTGAGCTGTTTTCTCTATAACCTCGCGAGGCAAGATAGATGGTCCCGCATTGAAATTATGCTTTTTCATTTGAAGTTAGTTTTGGTTATACAATTTGTTTATGTCTTACATTTGCGAATTTACACATTATTTTCAGCTTTCCAAAAAAAACGCTAATAAAATTACGATTTTCCACATAATTTTCTTTCAAATTAGTTAAATCTATTTTTTAATGCTTTCATTTTGTAAGCTATACTCCAACAAACAATGATTTAAAGCATATAAAAATAATCTTTTAGAATTATTCGTTCATTATTAGGAGTTGTAAAATGACATAATGACACTATTTTGCTTCTTCTATCAGCGTTTTCACCCCTTTTATTTTCTCATTCTGTATCAAATTAAGTGTTTGCTTTATCTTTTTGCGAGATACTGCGGCAAACGAATAATGGTCTTTCACATCAATCCGCCCAATTTCATCTTTATTCAGGTTACCTTTTTTAAAGAGAAACCCTACAATATCTATCTTATTGATTTTATCTTTTTTGCCCTTTCCTATATATAAGGTCACAAATTCGGGTAATGACGGCTTGGGAGTCACTTCGGGTAAGAGGAATTCTTCAGGGACTTCCGTCAAGTATTCAGGGAGCATTTCTTCCTGATGGAGTAGAATATAAGAATTTCCTTCAGCTTCCCAACGGGCTGTCCGGCCGTTACGATGGATGTATCCGTCTTCATTGACCGGGAGATGGTAATGAACCACATTTTCTATCTCGGGGATATCCAGTCCGCGGGCGGCAAGGTCTGTGGATATCAAGACATGGCAACTACCGTTACGGAATTTATACAATGAACGTTCACGGTCGTCCTGTTCCATACCGCCATGAAAAATACCACATTGGAATTTTTTGGATTGAAGATACTTCCCTACCCGCTCCACACTTTCACGATGATTACAAAATACTAATGTAGAGCGACTGCCCAATGTACACAGCAATTTATACAATGTCTCCAGTTTATCTTTTCCGGGAGAGAGCACTTTATATAAATGCAAGCGCTGCACTGTTTGTTCCTCGGTATTCAAGAAATTCAACTTAATCGTTTTGTTCAGACCCGTAAATTGAGGAATCTCCTCGGCATCGGTAGCCGAAAGCAAAAAACGCCGCTTCAAACGGGGCAACTGCCCGATAACGGTAGCCATTTCTTCTTGAAAACCAAACTCCAGACATTTATCAAACTCATCAATGACTAATGTAGTCACTGTTTCTGCATCGATATTTTGTTTCGAGAGATGGTCATTCATACGCCCCGGAGTACCTATGACGACCGAAGGCTGCACTCCTTTGATAGTACGGTGCTCTTCCATGGCAGGGCGTCCGCCATAGCAGCTCACAGCCTTAAAGGGTGTATTCATGGATTTGAAAACTTGGTCTATCTGCAAAGCCAGTTCGCGGGAGGGTACAAGCACTATGGCCTGAACACCTTTCGCATCAGGTTTCAAGCTCTGTAACAAAGGCAACAGATAAGCCAAAGTCTTGCCGGAGCCTGTAGGTGACAATAAAATCAGGTCTTTTCCTTCTTTCCAAGTATCTATAGCCGCCTCCTGCATTGCATTCAGCTGCTCAATCTTTAAATTTGTCAATATATTCTTAATCATAACCTTTTTCCTTTTATACAAAAGTAAAGAAAAAGCCCGATAAAAGTTCATTTTACCGGGCTTATTTTCTTTAATCGACAAACATATTCTCTGCATCAATCCAACTGATACACCACCAGCGGGTCATCATAGTAATAAGTGGACAATACCAAACGGTTTGTTTTTTCGTCCAAAACCGTATATACACAAAAGTCATTCAACTTATACTTCTTTACAGGATTCCCATTCCAGTCGTATTTCTCAACGTACATATGATGCTTCCCTTTGTTGTTCTCCGCTGCCACTACATAAGGCGTTCTTCCCGAATAAGTGATATATACATAGTCACGGGTCGGAAGCACCTGCATATAATACGTCACATTAGCATCCAGCCCATCTGCGATGTGCAGAGTCCCTTCGTCAAAACCGGACTGCTGGAAGTTAAGCGTACGTTCTGCATTACTGTCCAAGTCCATGAACTTTATAATTCTGGCATATTTATATGCATAAACCATTCGATGACGCGCCGGATTGATACCAAGACAACCGGTAGCCGGCATCTTCTTTGCCTGTTTCAGGGTCATGTCCTTTATTTCTTCTGTCCTGACGGAATCTCCTTCCAAAGTAGCCCGATATATATTTCGTCCTTTGGGATAGACGAAACTATTCTTACCGGCAGCATAGATGTGTTCAATATAGTCCCACATCGACTTTGAACTATGTATCTTTTGTATCGGATGTATCTCCAACTTTTTATCAAGCCCGTAAAGCATTCCTTTAGGTCGTTCGAACAAATAACACAAATAAGCAGGATTAAGGGAAGCTATCACATAAGGCGCAACAAATTCATCCGGTCCGTTACCGGTTCTTCCGACGGTTTTTATGTAAGTAAACTCAGGATAACGGAATATATAAAAAGGCGCATTCCGACTTTGCATAATCATCAGACTATCCTTTATCACCATATTCGGAGAAGCAGGTTTAAAAATAAACGTATCCGGTTCCACTATATGGTTTCCCTGCAGTTCCACCACTTCACCGAAGGGGTCCTTATCTTTCAGAAAGACTTCGCCTTCTTCCAATGGAGGAAGTGCTACTATCTTTTCTTCCACAATACTATCGGCAGCAGGTGTTTCCTGAGGTTCTGCCGCATTGTTCTTTTTTCCGCCGCAAGCTGCCAGGCTTAAACAAAGAATAGAATAGATAAATAATTGTTTCATAATATAATAGATATAGGGTTTGGTAATGGGGTCAAATATAATAAAAGGAAAAAGGAATCAAGCATATAAGACCTAAAAAGATGAAACAAAGTATGCCCGTGCCGGTATCTTGCACACTCCCACAAAAAAACGAGGGATGTATCGAAACGCTCATACAACTAAAAATCACCCTCGCCACAGGAGTTGTAGCGAGGGTGATTTCAATAAAAGGGGAATTTTGTCTGAACATTATCCGCCGAAGTTGTCATACATGATGGAAGCAGGCTCAACACCCAGGCTATCCAGCATCTTAACAACTGCATTAGACATCGGGCCGGGACCACACATGTAGTATTCAATATCTTCGGGAGCTTCGTGATCCTTCAGATAAGTTTCATACATCACATTGTGAACGAAACCTGCGGTATACTTCACGCCTGCTGCATCGGCTGC